>SAMEA3663052__coassemble_415_pt1 | contig 80891 bp, 75 predicted proteins | sample SAMEA3663052__metabat2_low_PE_012 | metagenome-assembled genome bin SAMEA3663052 (sample SAMEA3663052) | pig gut metagenome | biome: pig gut; feature: pig-associated habitat; material: faeces | place: France | collected 2012 | reverse complement strand
CGAACGGCACGTACGGTGGTGTGAGAGGGCGGTTAATTCCGCCCTACTCGATTTTGCAATAAAAAACCGAGCTTCTGCTGTCGAACTCCCGAAATGATACGTTACCTGAACAGTTAGCTCAACCCAGGCACCCCCAAGGCACATGAGAAATCCTGCTTAGTGCTGCTTCATTCCTGACCTGACACGGTTCACAGGCACCCATTGCTCAGGACCCAGGTATCAACGCCACTTACTCAGGGCAGCTGTCATTTCAAAAAAGCCCTCGAACAGAAATCACCCCGGCATATAGCGGATATTCCGGTACAGGGGACCGCTGGACCCCCGGCTGCTCGGCACCGTTTATTTTACATTTTTATATCAAGTATGTCAACAAGTACCTTTTTTCCGCGGTGTTTTTATGCTAAAATAAAAAAGACTGTTTAGATATGTCAGGAGGCATACTATGGGACTTAACGATACGCCGACTGGAGAGAGGCTTCAGATCGGTATTTTTGGAAGAAGAAATGCAGGAAAGTCATCGCTTCTTAATCTTCTCACAGGTCAGCCGATGGCAGTAGTATCTGATGTAAAGGGCACTACTACTGACCCTGTAAGCAAATCGATGGAGCTTCTGCCTATCGGCCCGGTTACTTTTATAGATACACCGGGGATGGATGACTATGGTGAGCTGGGCAAGAAGCGGGTTGACCAGACTAAAAAGGTATTAAGGCGCACAGATATAGCTATTCTGGTTGTTGGGGCAGACAGCTATGAATTCAAGGCAGAAAAAGATTTTTTATCAGAGCTTAAAAAGAGGACTGTCCCTTACCTGATAGTTGCGAACAAGGCAGATCTGCTTGGTGACGCGAATAAGAATCAGGTAAAGCAGGACCTGGCAGATGCTCTCGGTGAGAAGCCGGAGAAGATCCTGCTTTTAAGCACTGTCGAGAATCCCAAGGTTAACGGTAATTTTTTAAGGATTCAGATAGCGAAGCTTGCCGACGAGCACAAGGATGACAGAAAGCTGATAAAGGATCTGATAAAGCCGGGAGACATGGTAGTTCTTGTAATTCCGGTGGATTTTGCCGCGCCTAAGGGAAGACTTATCCTTCCTCAGCAGCAGGTCATAAGAGATGTACTTGATGCGAAGGGGAAGGTTGCGATAGCTCAGGTGACTGAGCTTGAAAGTCTCCTTTACGGCTTTAAGAATCCTCCGAAGATTGTTATCACTGATTCGCAGGCTTTTAAGGAAGTGGCTGAGATAGTTCCGGAGAGCGTACCTTTGACATCGTTCTCGATACTTATGAGCAGGTACAAGGGAGACCTGCCGCTTCAGACAAGGGGCGCCAAGGCAATCACAAATCTTAAAGGTGGAGAAAAGATACTTATCTGTGAGGGATGTACGCATCACAGACAGTGTGGAGATATCGGTACTCAGAAGCTTCCGAAGTGGATCAGGGAAAAGACCGGAAAAGATTTTGAATTTGAGTTCACGAGTGGCGGAGATTTTCCAGATGATCTGTCACCGTATTCACTTATCATACACTGCGGTGGATGCATGCTGCCAGTAAGGGAGATAAGGCACAGGTTGGATTCGGCAGCAGCTGCAGGCGTACCGATAACGAATTATGGAGTAATGATAGCCTACTTGAATGGCATACTTGGAAGAGTCTTAACGCCGTTCCCATCTGAAGAAGTGACGAGAGGTTGAAATGAACGCACAGGACAGAACAGAAGATGCTTTAAGGGCGATGCACATACTGATAGCAAATGCTGAGTTTGAGCCGGGCAGCAATACAAAGATTATTATAGATAAGGACGAAGCGCAGTCTCTTCTTAAAGAGCTTGGCGACTGTCTCTATCAGATGCTCGACGAAAGCGAGCTTACGAAATCAAGCAGGCAGCAGGCAGAAAGGACCCAGCAGAAACAGGCAGACCTGACGGAGGAGAGAGCTAAGAAGAAGGCAGAGGATATCTATGCCGGCTCTCTTATGTATTCTGACCGCGCCTTAAATCTTATCAGTGATATAATTGCTGATGCTGAGAACCGTATTGAGAAGATTCACTCAGATATGATGGAGCAGATTTCTTCTGAGAAGAAAAAAATAAAAACAAACCAGTACGAGCTCAAAGGCCAGCTCTCAGACTTAAAGGATACTAAGAAATACTTAAGGCTTATTGAAGAAGAAAACAAGCGCCTTGAGGAGGAAGAGAAGTCCGGTGAGTTTACGGAGGAGGCTGATCAGCCTTCTTATGCCGACGTAAAACCGGAAATTCATGTGAATCCGGCATTTTTCCAGGGAGGAGAGATTCCGTCAGGTACAGTTGCTGATGGAGAAGATGGCGATGATCTTTCTGATAAGATTGAAAGCCAGATAAATCTCGACGACTTAGACCGTGAATATTTCAAATGGAAAGACGGAGAAGATACAGAAGAAGCACCTAAGAAAAAAGGACTTTTCGGAGTCTTTAAAAAGTGATACAATGCACTGAATAACTGTTGAAAAAAGAATGGAGGCACTAATGAAATTATACGACACCGGTGTGTACATAGCTGACGGTACACAGATAATAGCCGATGATCACGAAGCAGCAGCAAAGCTCGCTTCACTTGGTAAAAAAGCTGATAAAGCAGGCGCTGCGCAGGGCACTATGGCATACGGTATTTTGAAAAGCCATAATACCTCTGGCGATATGCACGAGCTTAAAATAAAATTCGATAAGCTGACAAGCCACGATATTACCTATGTAGGTATCATCCAGACCGCACGTGCGTCAGGACTTGAGAAGTTCCCGATTCCTTACGTGCTTACAAACTGTCACAACAGTCTCTGCGCTGTAGGTGGAACTATCAACGAGGATGACCACATGTTCGGACTGTCATGCGCGAAGAGATACGGCGGCATGTATGTACCACCTCATCAGGCAGTAATCCACCAGTTTGCCCGTGAGATGCTTGCCTGCACCGGCAAAATGATCCTCGGTTCAGATTCACATACCAGATACGGTGCTTTGGGAACCATGGCTATGGGCGAGGGCGGACCGGAACTCGTAAAGCAGCTTCTCGGAAAGACCTACGATATTAATATGCCTGGTGTTATCGCCATTTATTTAAAGGGCAAGCCTATTAAGGGTGTTGGACCTCAGGATATAGCTCTCGCTATCATTGGTGAAGTGTTTAAAAACGGCTACGTAAAGAATAAAGTCATGGAGTTCGTAGGACCTGGTATCGCAAATCTCTCTGTAGATTACCGTATCGGTGTCGATGTCATGACAACAGAGACTACCTGCCTTTCATCTATCTGGGAGTGCGACGATAAGACTGAGGAATTCTATGAGATTCACGGCAGAAAGGATGACTACAAGCCTCTTCATCCGGCAGATCTTGCTTATTATGATGGCTGCGTGGAGATCGACCTCTCAGAGATCCGTCCGATGATCGCTATGCCTTTCCATCCTTCAAATACCTACACTATTGCAGATTTAAAGGCAAACCTTATGGATATCCTCGATGATACCGAGAAGAGAGCAAAAGTTTCACTCGGTGAGGATGTAGACTTCCATCTTAAGGATAAGGTTCATGACGGAAAGCTCTATGTAGATCAGGGTATCATCGCTGGCTGCGCAGGCGGCGGCTATGAAAATATCTGCGATGCAACAGATATCCTTCGTGGAAAGAGCATTGGCTCAGACGACTTTACACTCAGCGTTTATCCTGCTTCTACACCTATTTTCATGCAGCTGGCAAAGAATGGCTGTGTAGCAGACCTTCTCGCAACAGGCGCTATCGTAAAGACAGCATTCTGCGGACCTTGCTTCGGTGCAGGAGATACACCTGCCAACAACGGATTTTCAATCCGTCATTCGACCAGAAACTTCCCGAACAGAGAGGGCTCAAAGCTTCAGAATGGACAGATCGCTTCGGTGGCACTTATGGATGCCCGTTCGATCGCAGCTACTGCTGCAAACAAGGGATTCCTGACAGGAGCAGACGAAGTAGATGTCAATTTCACAAAGCCGAAGTATTTCTTCGACAGTGAGATCTATAAGAACAGAGTCTTCGACAGCCATGGCGTAGCAGATCCTTCAGTAGAGGTCAAGTTCGGACCAAATATCAAGGACTGGCCGGCTATGAGCCCGCTGCCTGAGAATCTGATCCTCAAGGTTGTATCCGAGATCCACGATCCTGTTACCACAACTGATGAGCTGATTCCTTCAGGTGAGACCTCATCCTACAGATCAAACCCGCTTGCACTTGCTGAGTTTACTCTTTCGAGAAAGGATCCGGCATATGTAGGACGCGCAAAGGAGGTCCAGAAGATTCAGAAAGCTATCGAGGCAGACAGCTGCCCAGGTGAAGCTGATCCGGAGTTCCACGATGTGATGAATGCGATCCATACGAAGTTTGCAGATATCAACCGTCACAATATCGGAGTCGGAAGTACTATTTTTGCAGTAAAGCCGGGAGACGGCTCGGCACGAGAGCAGGCTGCAAGCTGCCAGAAGGTGCTTGGTGGCTGGGCAAACATCGCAAATGAGTACGCAACCAAGCGTTACAGAAGTAACCTTATCAACTGGGGTATGCTTCCATTTATTATTCCGGCTGGCGACCTTCCGTTCAAGAATGGTGACTACCTCTTCATTCCGAATGTCTTCGACGATATCCGTGAGAAGAAGACCGAGATCGAGGCCTATGTCGTAAAGGACGGTGGACTTGAGCCGTTTACACTTACTATGGGTGAGCTGACTGATGATGAGAGAGAGATCATCGAAGACGGCTGCCTTATCAACTACTACAAAGCACACAATAAAAAGTAATTAACAAAGCTTCCCACACCCCGATCGGGATGTGGGAAGTGTTATCTGAAAATAATGAAATACGTATCTTGGAATGTTAACGGGCTCAGAGCCTGTATTAAAAAAGGATTTTTCGATTACTTTAAAGAAGCAGATGCAGATGCCTTCTGTCTGCAGGAGACAAAGCTTCAGGAAGGTCAGGTCGATATAGACAAAGATTCGATTAATCATATCGTGCTGGCATTGTCTTAAAATGGCGTGCTTAGCGCTGTAGAAAATACTGACATAATATTTATATACATTAAGGAGCATATATGCCTGAAGGTAACCCAGAAAAGAAAAAACGACCGAGCGATTATCTGAGTGATGAGGAAAATGCCCGCTATAAGGTAATAGCTGGAAGAGCCTTCTTTGTAGGACTCGCGCTTATCGTCATATATTTTGTAATTAAGAGATGGGGATCAATCTCAAGCGGATGGGATGTTATCACAAAGGTATTTCAGCCGATACTTTTTGGTGCGATTATGGCATATCTGGCCAATCCTATCATGGGCTTTTTTTCAAGGCTCTTTAATAATATTGTAGATTTTTTTGCGAAGCGCAGGGGCAAAAAGAGGAAGCTGCCTGAAAACGGAAAGCCGATAAAATGGATCAGGGTACTTTCCTCAATCCTGGCTATTCTTTTGATCGTGGCAGCGGTTATTTTTTTCTTAGTGCTTGTCGTTCCGCAGTTTATATCAACCTTAAATGAGCTGGTAAACCACATCCATGAAAAAGTACGTGGAGTCATAGACTGGGCGGACCAGATTACGAGCTACCGTTTTAAGGATGTTATGGATTCGGCCCGCGATAATAAGAATATCGACAATACACTCGATAAGCTCGTTGATTTTGTCCGTAAATACTTCAACCTCGAAAGTCAGAATCAGGTGGTCAATACACTGACGAAGTGGGGAATGAGCTTTGGAAAGACAGTGGTCAACCTGATTATTGGAATTTTCGTCTGCGTCTATGTGCTTATAGATAAGGAAAAATTCAAAGCATGGACCAAGAAGATTATCTACACTATTTTTCCGGTAAAACCAGCCAACCATATCGTAGAGACATTCAGGAAGGCTGATGAGGTATTCTATGGTTTCATTGTTGGAAAAATAATCGATTCTATCATAATTGGAATTATCTGCTATTTCGCGATGCTGATACTTGGCTTCCCATACGCTGTTGTATGCTCGGTAATTATCGGAGTGACAAATGTCATACCTATTTTCGGACCGTACATAGGAGCAGTGCCTACGGTCTGCCTGATTTTCGTAAACAACCCGATGCAGGGTATATATTTCCTGATTTTTGTAATCGTACTGCAGCAGTTCGATGGCAATTTCCTCGGACCAAAGATACTTGGAGACTCGACAGGAGTTTCTCCGTTCTGGGTCGTATTTGCAATCGTTGTCGGCGGTGGTCTGTTCGGTGTACCGGGAATGATCATAGGAGTACCGATGGTTTCGCTGACACTTTGGGTAATAAAGCGGATAGCTGATCATTACCTTCGTGTGAAAAAAATGCCGGTACCGGCTTCATCCTATGAAAAGCTGGGCTATATAGATCCCGCTACAGGTGACATTATTCCGCGACAGGGCAGCAGAAAAAAGAAACACAATGGCATCATTGAAAAAATTCTGTCGAAGAGAAAAAATAAACAGCCTAAGAAATGATAGTGTTTGAAAAACAGCCTCTGCTATGGTACTATATATGAATAAAAGCAGATATATCGAGGTACACAAAGTTGGAGAAAACAGAGTATAAAATAAAGATGGATCAGGTCGAAAATCTGGTTCGTCAGGGTGATCTGAAGGAGGCAGTGGATGTACTTGATACACTAAACTACCAGAAGATCAGAAATGTCAATGTTCTCCTGCGTGCCAGCGAGATAGCTGAGGAGGCCGGAGATTTGGAGAAGAGCCGCGAGATCTTGGAGATTGCGCATGAGAATTCTCCTATTGCCAGAATGATCATTTACCGTCTGGCGCTGATCTCTGTAAAAATGGGAGAATTCGAAGAGGCAGACACCTATTATAATGAATTCGTAGATATCGCACCGCATGATGGCCTTAGATTCGTGATCAAGTATACGATCAGAAAGGCCCAGGGAGCTGAGATAAGTGAACTTATCGGTATACTGGAAAATCTCTGTGATGAGGATTTCATAGATAAGTGGGCTTTTGAACTGGCCTGCCTTTACAGAAAGCATGGGGACGAGGATAAATGTATTGCGCTCTGTGATAAGATTGCGCTTTGGTTCGGAGAGGGAGCCTATGTAGAAAAGGCTCTTGAGATGAGGATGATGTACAAGGCTCTGACTCCTGAGCAGGAAGAGCAGTACAGAAGGATTACAAAGGCAGCAGGCACTGACACAAAGAAAGAGAAGCTGTCAGATACGATAACTATTCCTCAGGTAGAGGATAAGCCCGAGAAGTTCGATACTGTAAATCTCCAGGCAGAGATCAGAAAGAATATCGAGGAGATCATGATGGCGACAGAGGCTGGAGAGGTCTCATCAAATATGGATGCCATAAAGGAGCTCGTCGGAGATATTCCATATGTGACGGCCGAACAGACAGCTCTCGAAAAGCATAAGGCAAAGCACGAGGAAGAAAAGAAGCCTGAATCCGCAACTCCGATAGAGGATTCATATCAGCAGTATCTTGCAGAGGAATACGATGGACAGCTGGCCTTGAACCTTCCTGCAGGAGAAGAGGATGAGCAGGTAGCCGGACAGCTTACTATAAATGATGTTCTTGAGGATTGGGGAAAGCAGCAGCGGGCCATGGAAGCTGCATTAAATGACGCTAAAAAGAAGAACCTCGAAAAGGCCAAGGAGCAGGCACTTCGTGAAGCAAACCAGATCATGGATCGCCTGGTAAATATCAGTCCGCAGCTTGAGGCCGGGGTTTCTCCTGATGAGCTTCTGAAGGAAGAATACTTAAGTAAGCCTGAGCCTGATCAGAAGGCTTCAGAACAGAGAATCCTTGAGAACGCAGATGATGAGACAGTAAAAAGCGCTGCAAAGATTCTTGAAGGTGTAAATGACATGCTTCAGCACGATATAGATACTATGTCGGATGATACTGCTGAAGAGGCACCTGAGAGGGAAGAGGAAAAGTCTGAAGAGAAGGTACAGGAAGAAAAAGTATCTGAAGAGCCTTCTGAAGAGAAAGAAGAATCAGAGATTTCTGATGAAAAACCTTTGGATGAGAAGGCCGAAGAGAACCCGGAAGAAAAGACGGAGAATACAAGAGCTTTTGAGCCTTTAAAACCATCTCCGGTGCAGGTGGACGACAAGACCAGGGTACTGGATATTGACGTTTCGGGCCTTGAGAAGCAGATAGAGAGCGAAGCCTTAGACGATACAAGGTTAGATGTAGATTATTCAGATGAAGAGAAGTCAATCCTCAGTTACTTTGTAGATGTACACGATATGAAGCCTCAGATCCAGAGAACTATAAGTACACTGAAATCGAAGTGTGAATCTGATGGATCTATAAAGACTGGAAACCTGACTATATCAGGACCTGATGGTTGCGGAAAAACAGCACTTGCAAGTAAGCTTGTGCAGATAGCCCAGAAGGAGACTGGAAAGCTTATGGGTGGAGCCGGCAGGATTACCGGAGACAGCCTTAACTCCAAGAATCTGAATATACTTATTTCAAAAGTAAAAGGCGGAAGCCTTATGATAGAGAAGGCCGGGGGAATGAACTACAGAACTGCGGTGTCTCTGTCACTTTTGATTGAGAACGACAAGAGCGGTACGCTTTTTATACTTGAAGACAGTGAAAAAGAGCTGAATAAGCTGGCTGCAGGGGCAACGAAGCTTTGGAATTATTTTACAGAGCATATCTCAATACCTGAGATGAACCTTGATGAGCTCGTAAATTTTGGAAAAGTATACGTACTCGAATGTGGCTATTCCATGGATGACATGGGTATACTTGCACTATATGACAGGATCGGAATGCTTCAGGGAAGCGATGAGACTGTCTGCCTTCAGGATGTTAAGGATATCATAGATGAAGGTATCTCGAGAAATAAGAAGAGAAGCAAAGGGTTTTTCAGTCATTTTTCAGCCAGGATGTCAGATGACGAGGGGCGCCCGATGCTTCAGGAAAAGGATATTATAGAGTAATTTTTTTAATAGACAGGAGGCGGGGAAATGAGTCACTTTACAGAGTTAGACGCATACCTGTTTGGTCAGGGGACACATTACGACATTTTTAGAAAGCTTGGAGCTCATCCAGGTAAGGAGAACGGACAGGACGGATTTTATTTCGATGTCTGGGCACCTCACGCGAAGGAGGTACATGTCATTGGAGAATTCAATGGCTGGGATGAGCAGGCCTCTCCGATGTACAGGGTGAAGCCGGATGGAATCGGCGTCTGGGAGTGCTTTATCCCAAATGCATCAAAGGGACAGATGTACAAGTATCTGATCCACGGAAGCAACGATGAGAAGATCTACAAGGCAGATCCATTTGCTGAGTATGCAGAGCTGCGCCCGGGAACAGCCAGCAGGCTCTGGACTACTGATGGATTCAAGTGGTCTGACAGTGCCTGGCTTAAAAGCAGAATGGACGATACGCCGTACTATGAGAAGCCGCTGTCTATCTATGAGGTTCATCCGGGATCATGGATGAGGCATCCTGGAACAGGTGATGATGGTTTCTACACCTACAGAGAGCTTGCAGACAGGCTTGTTTCATACGTAGTAGATATGGGATATACCCATGTAGAGCTCATGGGTATTTCAGAGTATCCGTTTGATGGTTCCTGGGGCTACCAGGTTACAGGCTACTATGCTCCGACATCGCGATATGGAACGCCTCAGGACTTTATGTATCTCGTCAATGCCTTCCACAAGAAGGGCATCGGTGTAATACTTGACTGGGTTCCGGCACATTTTCCAAAGGATGCGCATGGACTTGCTGATTTTGATGGTGAGCCATTGTTTGAGTATGCAGACCCTAGAAAGGGCGAGCATCCTGACTGGGGCACAAAGATTTTCGACTATGGAAAGCCGGAGGTAAAGAACTTCCTGATCGGTTCAGCCATTAACTGGGTAGAGAACTATCATATAGATGGACTCAGAGTAGACGCAGTCGCTTCGATGCTCTATCTCGATTATGGAAAAAAGGACGGACAGTGGGTTCCAAATAAAAATGGCGGAAACGAAAATCTCGAGGCGATTGAATTTTTCAAGCATATAAATTCTCTTATGACCGGCAGGTACAAGGGATTTATGATGATAGCAGAGGAGTCGACAGCCTGGCCGAGGGTTACAGGCAGCGTCGAGGATAACGGCCTGAACTTCTCCTATAAGTGGAATATGGGCTGGATGCATGACTTCCTTGACTATATGCAGCTCGATCCGTTCTTCCGTAAAGACAACCACAATAAGATGACCTTTGCAATGAGCTACAACGAGTACGAGAAGTACATCCTGGTGCTCTCTCATGATGAGGTCGTTCACCTGAAGAAGTCGATGATCGGCAAGATGCCTGGTGACGAGGCAGAGAAGTTCGCAAACCTTAGAGCAGGTTACGCGTTCATGATGTGCCATCCGGGCAAAAAGCTTCTATTCATGGGACAGGAGTTCGCTCAGACACATGAGTGGAGCGAGGCCTGCGAGCTCTCATGGTATGAGCTTGAGAATCCGCGCCACAGGGCTATGCAGAACTGGGTAAAGAAGCTTCTGCATCTCTACAGGAAGTATCCGGCATTTTATGAACAGGATATTAACTGGAATGGCTTCGAGTGGATAAATGCCAACGACAGCTACCGCAGCATCTTCAGCTTTGTAAGGAAGAGCAAGGATGGCAAACAGAACATCCTCTGCGTGATAAACTTCACTCCAGTGGCTTATCCAGACTACAGAGTCGGTGTCGTAAGCAGAGAGAAGCATACGCTTATACTTGACAGTGATGAGCTCGAGTACACAGCAGAACCAACAGCGAAAAAGAGAAAAAAGAAGAGCTTTACACCGGAGAAGCAGTCATGCGATGGAAAGGATTACTCGATCGCTTATCCGCTTCCAGCTTTCGGAGTAGCACTCTTCACTTTTGATTATGATGTGAAATGAATTCATTTTTTAGCAGACGGAATGTTATCACGATTATCATAGCCGTGGCGATTGCCGCGGCTGTGATTGTTATCGCTGTCTGGCAGAAGGGCAGGAGCTTTGATAACTATGATGTCGAAAAGAGTTTTTCGATAGATGGTGCTTCCTCACAGAATTTTGTGTCGTTCTCAGGTGGGCTGATGGCCTATTCCAGAGACGGCGCGCAGTATTACGATTCCGAGGGAAACACGGTCTGGAACGAATCCTACAATATGCAGTCGCCGGAGGTGCGGATAAGCGGTAAAAGGCTTCTGATATATGACAGAGGTGGAAGCAGTCTGGTTATCATGTCAGAGAAAAAAGAAATCTCGCTTATCTCTACCACACATCCGATAGTTCAGGCTGATGTGGCATCAAACGGTATATCGGCAGTTCTTACAGAAGAAGAGGATACTGGCTATATCAATCTGTATGAAGCAGATGGAACAGCAAAGGCCAGTGGACAGGTTCATCTGTCACAGACAGGTTACCCGATGTCTATCGCCATATCGGATGACGGCACAAGACTTATCATGTCGCTTTCAGTAATTAATTCAGAGTCACTTGGGACGAGGATAAATATCTACGATTTCACACAAGCCGGCGATCAGAATAAGAACAACATTATAGCTTCATTCGAATACGATGATACAGTATGTCCGCAGACGGCATTTTTCACAGATGGACGTGCTGTGGCAGTCACAGACGGTGGAGCCGTGATTTATACCTCTGGCTCGAATGTAAAAGAGAAAAAGAAAATAAAAACAGATTACGAGACTGAAAATGTTATTATAAGTGGAGAGTATTTCGGGCTGATACATAAGTCCAATGGAAAAAACCATGTGTTAGATGTCTTTGATGAGAATGGAAAGCGTACCTGCGAGCGAAAACTGAAAAGTTCGTTTGACAGGTGTGCATTTTTAAGGGATGACCTGCTGATAGAGAAGGCAGAGAATCAGATAATACTTATCGATGTTGCGGGGAAAACGAGATTTACCTATGATTTCCCAGATGAAGTCATAGCGTTTGAGGCAGCAGGAAACACAAGGGAATTTTTCCTGGTTCAGCAGGAAGGCAGTCAGGTTATAAGGCTTGACTGATAAAGGGAAATACATTGAATTACGTACTAATTGGATCACTTATACTGCTTGTGGTGGCATTTGCCATAGGCTTTTACAGAGGACTTTTTGGACTGCTTGGCGGTCTTCTCACATGGATGATCATACTTGGTTTTTTGTATGTAGCCACTCCGCTTATAGAAGCAAAATACATGGATGGGGCCGTGTATAAGAAATTCTACAATTCAGTTTCGGAGCATATAAGTACAAGCCTTATCACTAAAGAAAATAAAACGATAGACTCGCTGAACGCGGCTGCAGGTGATGATACTACAGATACGCAGGATTCAACTACAGATGTAGGTACGCCAAAAAAGGCAGCCATCGACCTCTCTGATTCAGAGAGTCTCAGAGATTATCTGGGAAAATTAGGAATTTCCATTCCAAAAAAGGCGTCGGATTTTATCTCTAAGGCGGTGGATTCCACGACAAACGCAGCAGCTGAGATTGTTTCAAATATCACAGCTGATAATGCCGACAAGCTTTCCGAAGCTAATAATACAATAGTTGATACTCTTTCCGCGCGTACAGCAGCACTTATGGTAAAGGGACTTGCGATACTTACCTCGCTTCTTATAGCCTTTATCATCACCAGAGCTTTGGCTCTTATAGCTCAGTTCATAGGTGATCTTCCGGTAGTCGGAGGCTTTTCAAGGTTCTTAGGCGGAGTCTGGGGAATCATAGTAGCTTTGCTTATCATCTGGATATTTATGGATGTGGTCACCTGCTTCTCCATCACGCCGAATGGAGCAAAGCTGGTAAGTCAGATACAGAACAACGCTTTCCTGGATTTCCTCTATGTGGAGAATCCGCTGGCATTTCTAATAAACAAGTAGGAGGTTATAAAATGGGACAGATTATTGGAAAGACAAAAGATGGAAAGGATATCACAGCTTATGTGATCTCAGGGGGTAGACTTACTGCAAAGGTTATGGACTTTGGAGCCGACCTGATGGAGCTTCATGTGCAGATGAAAGACGGTAGTGACCGTGATATCGTGCTGGGGTATAAGGACGTAGAGCAGTATTTTTTCAATGATCCGAACTATGGCTTTATCATAGGCAGAAATGCGAACAGGATTGGCGGTGCTTCATTTACTCTAGATGGAGTGACCTACAGCCTGGAAAAAAATGACAATGAGATAAACAATCTGCACAGTGGATTTACCTCGATTCAGAGGAGAGTCTGGGATACAAAGGAAGAGGCCGCAGATCATGTGACCTTTGCGATAAAAAGTCCTGACGGAGACTTAGGATTCCCAGGAAATATGGAGATCGAGGTCACTTATTCAATAGACAGTGCAGATCATCTGATAATAGATTACAAGGGAATTTCAGATAAGAGGACAGTATTTAACCCGACAAACCACAGCTATTTCAATCTCCATGGCGAGGGGAATGGTGATATCCTTGATACAGAGGTCTGTGTTCATGCAGACTACTTCACAGCAACTGATAATCATTCGATTCCGGATGGCACAGATACTGCAGTTGAGGGAACTCCGATGGATTTCAGAGAGTTCCATGCTATAAACGAGAGAATAGAGGACGATTACGAACAGCTTCGGATGGCCGGAGGCTATGACCACAACTTCGAGCTCTCCAAGGATGAGAAGTGGCACAGAAGTGAATTCGACCACGATGGCAGAAAAGAATACGAGGCCGCAGAGTTCCGCCTTCCGGATAAGTCACTTCAGGTAAATGTCATCACTGACCTTCCGGGAGTTCAGATGTATACCGGCAACTATATAAGTGGAAAAGAGTATGGCAAAAGTGGTAAACTATATGTAAGGCGCGGAGGCATCGCTTTCGAGACTCAGTTTTTCCCGAACGCGGTAAACGTGCCGAAATACGAGCAGCCAGTAATCGAGGCAGGAAAGCCGTATTTTTCAAAGACTATATATGAGATCATCTAAGGAGCGAAAATGAGAATCTTAATCGGTAATGACCATGCGGGAACTGAGCTGAAATTCGAGATCATGAAGCATCTCGAGGAACAGGGCTATGAGGTAGAGAACTACGGCACAGATACGAAGGAAAGTGTGAACTATCCTGAAATCGGTGCGAAGGTTGCAGAGGAGCTTGCTGCCGGTAAGGGTGACCTCGGAGTCCTTATCTGTGGAACAGGCGTCGGAATCACGATGGCTGCGAACAAGGTCCCTGGAATCAGGGCAGCAGCCTGCTCAGATACTACGACAGCTCATCTTATCAGAGAGCACAACCACGCGAATATCATCGGTATCGGCGCGCGTATCGTAGGAGTAGAGCTGGCAAAGGATATAGTAGACAGCTTCCTGAATGCAGAGCCTCTTGGCGGACGCCATCAGGAACGTGTTGACATGATCACAGCGATTGAGAAGAAGTACAGCAGGTAAAAAATGGGAGAAAGACTGACAGAGTCAGACGTTAAAAAAATTCAGGCGGAGATTGACGACAGGAAGTTTAATCAGAGGCCTAAGCTTATAGCTGAGGTTCAGGAGACAAGGGCGCATGGCGACCTTTCAGAGAACTTTGAGTATCACGAGGCCAAGCGCGCGAAGAACAGGAATGAGAGCAGGATCCATTACCTTGAAAAAATGCTCGAAAATGCCACAGTTATCTCTGATAAGTCAGAGCATGGCGTAGTCGGCATGAACAATACCGTAACTCTCTACATTCCTGAGGATGACGAGACTGAAGTCTATAAGATCACGACAAGCATCAGGGGAAATTCTCTTGAGAATAAGATTTCGATAGAGTCACCTCTCGGCAAGGCTATTCTTGGAAAAAAGGTCGGAGATACAGTCACTGTAAAAGTAAACGATGACTACTCCTATGACGTGGTCATTAAAAATATCGATGAGTCTTCAACTGACGATGACGACGAGATAAAGAGCTATTAAAAAAGCTCCCTTGCGGGAGCTGATAAAAAGCGGAGACGAAGGGATTCGAACCCTTGTGCCGCGATAAAGCGGCAAACGCATTTCGAGTGCGCCTCGTTATGGCCTCTTCGATACGTCTCCAGCGAGATATTATTTTACTATAAAAGAGCAGATTTGACAAGGATTTTTTTGGAAAGGAGAAAAAATGGCGATCACAGATCTACCGAAAAAGCTGGCCAATCCTCTGGATGCTGTAGGCATTAACTTTAATAAGCATGATACGGACCGCGACTCCTTTATGCTTCGCGGAGCACTCGCAAAGCAGGGATTTGATGTCTGGAGACACTGCATTCATGGTGTAAGTGAGACTACAGGTAAAGAGAGAACCTTCATCCTGGATTTTGGAGGAATCAATCCACAGCTTCGTGAGGAAGAACCGGTTTTTGCAAAGGACGGTACGAGACCATCGTATTTTGCGGTGATGGCCTGCATCTGTGGAGAAGAGGGATCTGTACTTACCAGATATTTTCCATGGGACCGCGTCAGTACAGATACAGCTTTGGACGTTCTTGTGAGTGCCAGTGACTGTTTCCTTTCCGAGACCCGTACTATGGGCCGGATAGAAGTAAGTGCTGAGGATGTGGAGAAAAATCCGACCGTACATCCTGAGGCTGGAAAGCTGATCTGGGACCTTAAGATTAAAAAGCCGATAGCCTTAAACCTTGGCTACAGTACATCTGGTCCGCTTCGCGATACAGAGATAATGGATGCCTACTGGCATACAGAGGGCCTTATCAGTGAGTACGATGGTGTGATAGAGTGGAACGGTGAGAAATATTTGGTTAAGCCTGAGACTTCTTATGGTTATGCCGATAAGGTCTGGGGTAAAAATGCCGGACCGCGTTGGGAGTACATAAGCTGCTGTGATCTGACCAGCAAAAAGAATGGAAAGCTTAAGAACAGCGCCTTTTCGTTCGGTATCGGTACACAGATAAATGTAGGCCCGATAAATACTAAAGAAGCGCTTGCAGGCGGTATATACCTGGATGGCGAGACATACGAGTATAATTTTTCAAAGATGTGGATGCTTACGAGGAGCCGTACAGCTGAGAAGAGAAACGGCAAGAAGTGCGTCTTTGCTATAGCTGAAGAGACTCCTCTTTCAAGAATGAAGCTCAAGGTCACCTGTGACAGGAATCAGATGCGTGAACTCAGGATGGAGACTACTGCAGGAGATTTACGCAGAATGCTCGTAGGAGGAGACGGGCAGGCAGAGCTCATTATAGAGAGAAAAAAGGTCTCTCTTAAGAATAAATGGGAATGGGAAACTATTGACGTCCTTAAGGGTGGACATGTATTTGTCTCATTCATGGACAACAAATCATATAAAGAATGAAAGGAGCAGACATGAAGATCGGAATGCTTACAAGCGGCGGAGACTGCCAGGCTCTTAATGCTGCTATGAGAGGTGTTGTTAAAGGCCTTGAGGAGATCTGTGGAGATGATCTCGAGATCTATGGTTTTCTGAATGGATACAAGGGACTTATCTACGGTGACTACAGGAAGCTTACGGGTGCTGATTTTTCAGGTATTCTTACCAGAGGCGGTACTATCCTTGGTTCATCGAGACAGCCGTTCAAGCTTATGAGAGTTCCTGACGAGAATGGTCTCGACAAGGTCGAGGCTATGAAGTCGAACTACAAGAAGCTCGGACTTGACTGCATCGTAATCCTCGGTGGAAACGGCACTCAGAAGACTGCGAACCTGCTGAGAGAAGAAGGCTTAAATGTCATCCATCTGCCTAAGACCATTGACAACGATATCTATGGCACCGATATCACCTTCGGCTTCTACTCAGCTGTAAATGTTGCTTCACAGGCTATCGATTGCATTCATACTACTGCAGCCTCACATAACCGTGTATTTATCGTTGAGGTCATGGGACACAAGGTCGGCTGGCTTACTCTTTATGCCGGCGTTGCTTCTGGTGCTGACATCATCCTTCTGCCTGAGATTCCATACGAGGATGATAAGATTATCGAGGCTATCCAGAGAAGACATCAGCAGGGCAAGGGCTTTACTATCCTTGCTGTCGCTGAGGGCGCTATCTCTAAGGATGACGCTGCTCTTCCAAAGAAGGAGAGAAAAGAGAAGCTTGCCAAGGAGGCTAAGAAGTGGCCTTCTGTTTCCTACAAGATTGCGGATATGATCACTGAACGTACCGGATCTGAGGCCAGAGTTACTGTTCCTGGCCACACCCAGAGAGGTGGCAGTCCTTGTCCATATGACAGAATCCTCTGTACAAGGCTCGGCTCCGCTGCTGCGAAGGCTATCGTGGATGGCAAATTTGGAAATATGGTCGCTATGATAAACGGTGAGACAAAACTCGTGCCGCTTTCGGATGTGGCTGGTAAGCTGAAGATGGTCGATCCGGACTGCAAGATGATAAAGGAAGCAAAACGTATTGGAATTAGTTTCGGCGACTAGGCTTACATACCAATGATAGTGAAACAAATTCCAGGCGTTGGAATAATAAAAAGGAGAATGACATATGGCGTACATGGCCCTGTATAGAAAGTTCAGACCGCAGAATTTTTCAGAGGTTAAGGGCCAGGACCATATTGTAACGACCTTGAAGAATGAGATTGCGGCCGGGCGTATTGGTCATGCTTACCTGTTTACGGGTACCAGGGGTACTGGTAAGACTACGGTCGCGAAGATTTTTGCAAGGGCGGTAAACTGTGAGCATCCACTGCCGGACGGAAGCCCGTGCGGGGAATGCGACACCTGCAAAGCCATTGCAGAGGGCTCCTCGATGAATGTGATGGAGATCGATGCCGCATCGAATAACGGTGTTGAGAACATCCGAAGCATCATAGAGGATGTAGAATATCCGCCGGCAGCAGGCAGATACAAGGTCTATATCATCGACGAGGTCCATATGTTAAGCTCTGGCGCGTTCAACGCGTTCTTAAAAACACTTGAAGAGCCGCCTTCATATGTGATATTTATCCTGGCAACGACAGAGCTTCAGAAGATCCCTGTCACGATACTTTCGAGATGCCAGCGGTATGATTTCCACAGAATTTCTGTTGAGACGATTGCAGCGCGGCTTAAGGAGCTTACTGAAAAAGAGGGAGTCAAGGCTTCTGATGATGCCCTGAATTATATCGCAAAGGCCGGAGACGGTTCGATGCGTGACGCCCTAAGCCTCTTGGATCAGTGCATCAATTTTTACCTGGGAGAAGAGCTGACATATGACAAGGTCCTGGGTGTTCTAGGCGCAGTTGATACTGAGGTGCTTTCACGGATATTTAATGCGATTGTGGCTCAGGATATCAAGGGTGTAAGCTCAGTGGTGGATGCTGTAATGATGGAGGGTAGAGACTTGAATTCGTTTGTCTCTGACCTGATCTGGTACCTGCGCGACATGCTCCTGTACAGGAATGCACCGGAAATGGCTGAAACCTTTGATATGACATCAGAGAATAAGAAGAAGCTGATAGAGGACAGCGCACTTGTTTCAGTGGAAACATTTATCCGTTATATCAGTATTCTGAGCAGCCTTGAAAATCAGATGCGATACGCGCAGGATAAGCGTGTGCTTCTTGAGGTTTCACTGATAAGGCTTATGCATCCAGAGATGGACAGCGACTATGATGCCCTGGTAAACCGTATTGATGAGCTCGAGCGAAAAATAGATTCTGGAGAAATCCAGGTAAAGGATACGCCTACGGAGCAGCCGGTAGAGCCGGTTGAGGTAACATCGCTCCCGCCTGCTGTTTCTGAGGATATAAAAGAGGCTGTATCAGTCTTGGAAGATGTGGCAAAGTCGATGTCAGGCTCTTTCAGGGGCGGATGGTATAATAGAAGGCACCAGCCATTTGTAGAAAATGATGAGCTGGTCGTTTATTTTGACAGTGATCAGGATTTAAATGTCTGTAAGAAGGAGTTGGATATTTTTTCAAGAAAAATAAACGATATCATAGGAAAACAGGTGCCTCTGGAGTTTGCTCTCAACAATAATAATCAGACATTTCAAAAAATAGATGATCCTGCAAAGGATATGCAGCAGATCATTGGAACTGATATGAAAATAGATATAGAATAGGAGTTTTATAATGTCAAGACGTGGTGGATTCCCAGGCGGTATGCCTGGCAATATGAACAACCTGATGAAACAGGCGCAGAGAATGCAGCGCCAGATGGAGGAAAGCCAGAAGGAGCTTGCAGAGAAGGAATTCACTGCGACTGCCGGCGGCGGAGCTGTGGAGATCACAGTTTCAGGATCTAAGGAGATCACAAAGGTTCACATCGATCCTGATGCGGTCGATCCTGATGATGTCGAGATGCTCGAGGATATGATCGTTGCAGCTGCAAATGAGGCCATGAAAAAAGTAGATGAGGAAACCCAGAAGGCTATGGGTGGCCTGACTGGCGGTCTTGGCGGAGGCCTTCCTTTCTGATGGATTACTACTCAAAGCAAATCTCTGATCTGATCGGAGGACTTTCATCTCTTCCGGGAATCGGGGAAAAGACCGCGCAGAGGCTGGCGTTTCATATTTTGTCAATGCCTGTCGATGAGGTGGACAAGCTTTCCGAGACGATAAAATCTGCAAGACACAATGTCCGCTACTGCAAGGTCTGCTGTACACTTACAGATCAGGATATATGTCCTATCTGCTCGAATCCGAAGCGGGACCACAGCACTATAATGGTCGTTGAGGACACCAGAGATCTCGCGGCCTATGAAAAGACCGGTGAGTACAAGGGTGTTTACCATGTGCTTCACGGAGCTATCTCTCCTATGCAGGGCATTGGACCTGAGGATATAAGGCTAAAGGAGCTGATGAGCCGCCTTTCATCTGACGAGGTGAAGGAGGTCATTATCGCGACGAACTCCTCACTTGAGGGTGAGACAACTGCTATGTACATAAGCCGTCTTATCAAACCGACGGGAATAAAGGTTTCCCGTATCGCGAGCGGCGTACCGGTTGGTGGAGACCTCGAATACATAGATGAGGTGACGCTTCTTCGTGCCTTGGAAGGACGAAAAGAATTGTAAAATAATATACTTAAAAGAAGCATTCGGTCTATCCGGGTGCTTTTGTCATATCAAAAGGGCAAAAGCCGTTTCTGGAAAGAAAAAAACTTCGAGAATCTCTATGATGATATCATTGCCGATTACCTGGGCTGGGATTACGAGCAGGATGATGAGGTGAATTATGAGAAGCTGAAAACCTACTCGTAATGATGTCCATTTTTATTAATAAGACCTATATCTTTTGTAAAAGAGGGCACTAAGCCCTCTTTTTATATGGGAATTTTGCGTTAAAGAAACCGCCTTTAAGGCCGAAATAAATAATAGGGAGTGCTGTGGAGGTTTTATGCAGATAGAAGACCTTTTAGTAAAAAATAATACGACAGATAAAAATACAAATAAAGCGGCTGAATACATAGCTGAGTATAAGAAAAATGAGTCAGGTGCAAGTCTGATGGGCGTAGACACTGACACTAAGTCGCAGGGTATAGTAGTCGAAAAGGGCGAAGGCATTATGCAGTCACCAGTCTATAATAAAAAGACTATTAAAACTGCGGCCGAAGCCTATGAGAAACAGCTTCAGTCTGGAGCCGGCGAGAAAAATATTCAGAACGAGATGATCCTTGCAGCTCACACGATGTCGAAACAGGACTACAAGGAAATGGTCGAAAATGGCTTTGACCCGGCAGATACTGATTCAAAGACCTTTGTAACCATTGCAGATAAAATTCGTATACAGCTCGCAAAGGCAGGAAAGGATATGTCAATTACAGGAGGCATATCTAAGGTGGCAGTAGAAGCAGTATCGGGTTCTGCCGCAGAAGCAAACAGCATCGAGAGTGCGATAAAGCAGTCCTCGGGAGAGTCGGTAATTCCGCAGTCTGCGGCTCCATCAACAGCAGATACCATATCAGATGTACAGACAGCACTTCAGAATGCTGACCTGCCTACAGATAATGACACGATGCAGCAGGTAAAGGAGACAGTGTCGAAGGCAGCTGAGCTTCCGGATACGATAAGCGCGGATACCAGCACTTATCTGTTAAAAAATGACCAGCAGCCAACTGTGGATAATGTCTTAAAGGCTGAGTTTGCCGGAAATACAGATATATCGCAGCAGACAGACCTGACGGATAAGGATATAGAGAATCTGCTGCCACAGATTATTGAAAAAATCGAAGAGGCTGGACTTGACCCAGATCAGACACAGATTTCAAACGCTATTTTCTTATTAAAAAATAATGTACCGCTTACAGCAGAAAATATCCAGGATTTTAATACATTAAACGGAGCAAAAACGATTACAGCTCAGGAGCTTCCGCAGGCTATAACAGACGCGGTAAGAGAAGGAAAAAGTCCACTCGAAGCTATGGCAGTAAAGGGCTTTTCAGATATGGATAAGGCCAGAGACGCAGCTGATGTCGTATCAAAAGCCACAGATCAGGATTTATCCAGCGTCATAGCAGACGAAAAGCCGTTGACCATAGAGAATCTGAAGCAGGCTATGGCTGACAATTCAGAAAATAGCAGCGGTTCAAATGATTCCAGTACTAACAGCGCTTTGCAGGCTTCTGCCAGTGCAGACGAGTTAAAGCTTGTTTCAGCCAAAAGGCAGCTCGAGGAGGCCCGCCTCGTGATGACGACTGAGGCGAATTACCGTCTGATAAAGCAGGGAATCTCTATCGATACGACAGAGCTCTCAGATATAGTAGATAAGCTTAAGGCACAGGAAAAGACTTTGGGAGAGGCACTTTTCCCGGATGATATCACAAAGGCAGCGCTTTTCGATGATACGACAGATGTAATTGAGAGTGCAAAAGAAGCGCCGGCAGCTCTGATATCGAGTTACAAGACGTTCGACGGTATTTTTACAAGTAAGCTGAGTGAGATAGCCTCAGGAAAAAATACAAATGATCTGCTTAAAAAAGCCGGAAGTGCCTATGAAACCTTAAGTACAGAGGTAAGGTCGGATTTGGGCGATTCGATACAGAAGGCATTCGCGAATGTCGATGATATCCTTGATGAGACAGGACTTGAAGCAAATGATGAGAACCGCCGCGCAGTAAGAATCCTGGCATATAACAATCGTGAAATAACAGAGGAAAATGTCTCAGAGGTAAAAGCAGCCGACGAGAAGGTCCAGAAGGTCTTCGACAACCTTAAGCCTGGAGTTGTGATGAAACTTATTAAAAATGGTGAAAATCCACTTCAGATGTCTATGGACGAGCTCTATGACAAGACTGAGGAGATAAAGAAGGTCATGGCATCGAGCGGCTCGTCAGCAGATAAGGATGCCACCGACTATGCTGACTTCCTCTGGAAGGCAGAAAACAGTGGGAAGATCACAGAGGATGAGAAGCAGTCATTTATTGGACTTTACCGCCTGATGAATCAGATAGATGTAACCGATGGAGCGCCGATTGGGGCACTTCTATCAGAGGGAGCAGACATTACGATGGAGAATCTGATGCAGGCGGTCCGTTCCACCAGGAATGAGGGAATGGATTATACGGTTGACGACAGCTTCAGCTCACCGGATTCCTCTATCACGAATTCGATAACTGACCAGATAAGCACGGCCTTTGAGAAGGAAAAGGAGTTCCAGACCAGAAGAACCCGCGATGCCAAATCCCTTGCCACTCCGGAGCGGCTTCAGGCCATCGGCGGGGTGAAGGCATATATGCCGATGTCTCCTGATAAGCTCGCCAGTGCGCTTGAGGCTGAAAGCAGCAATACTGACGAGAGTGAAACGGATGAACAGCTTTATCAGGCAAAGAAGGCTGAAATAGAGCAGGCAGTTGCAGAGGCAGACGAGAGGACATACCAGATTCTTAATGATTCAGAGGTCGCCGTTTCACCGCTGAACCTTCAGGCGATAAACCAGGTCATAAAAAACCACAGATTTTTCTATACGAAGCTCTATGGAGAAAATGGCAGGCAGCCATTTGATGTATTAGCAGACAGTATGGGAAATGGAGATGGCCTGACCTTAGATGAGGGCTGGGAGAAGCTGATAAATGATTTTTCAGAGGCTTTGAAATCGCCGCAGGAGATGGCTGAGGCGCAGAAGGAGCTGTACGATACAGCAGAGAATGTCCTCAGAAAATCGCTTGCAGACGACGCAGCCGCGGGCAAAATAGACATAAGGCTTATACAGCAGTCAGTCCGCCAGCTCTCAGTCATGAAGGAATTATCCCAGAAGAAGGAAGAGTACGCGATACCAGTCATGGTCGGAGATGAGCTGGGGAATATGAACTTAAAGATCGTCCGCGGCAAAGACGAAAAGAAAGGTCTTATCGACATCGCAATGGATTCTGATACGACCGGAGAGGTATACGCGAGGTTTAAGGCTTCGGAGGATGGTGGAATTGATGGAAAAATAACCACTAACAGGCGCACAAGCCGCGAAACCTTAAGTGAAAATCTTGGAATGCTTGCTGAGAAAATTCAGGAAAAACTGGGCCAGGGCTCAGTAAGCTTAGTCACAGAGTATGATGGCAGGACAGATGCCTCGGCAGTATTCTATAATACCGATGATCCAGGCTTTGAGACGACAGATGATAAGACAAGCGAGATTCAGACAAATACGCTTTACGCGATATCAAGAAGCTTTGTAGAAACAATTGGAGAACTGTTCCAGTAGTAAATAAACGATATCATGATTTGGTGGTCAATCTTTTTATAATCGAACCCGATTTACTTGTAAGGTTTTTACGCTGAAATCTGTTATACAGGAGGAAATACGACATGACAGACGAAATGAAGCAGCAGTTTACAAACAGGATCACGCACGCAAATGCAGTCGAGCTCTTAGTCATACTCTATGACATGTTTGATGAATATGCCAAAGAGGCAAAGAGTGGATACGCAGATGGAAAAAAGGGCGATGACGCCAGCAAAGAGGCATTAGAGCACGCCTCAGATGTATTAAAGCATTTGAGAAATGACCTTGATTTTTCACATGATGAGGAACTCTGCAAGAGACTGTTTTCTATCTATACCTACTGTCAGGAATTGCTTTCAAAGGCAACCTACAACGGAAGCTACGACACAGTACAGGAAGCCCGTGACCTGATAAAGCCACTCAGAGAGGCATATGCACAGCTTTCAGAGAACGATAATTCAGAGCCGCTTATGGAAAATGTGCCTGACACAGTAGCTGGTTACACCTACGGAAAAACAGATGTGAATGAGGCTGAAATATCCCCTGATTCGAACAGAGGATTCCTCGTCTGACTAAATTCTAGCCATATTTTAATCATATAAAAATATTCGTCAAAATATACAAAAAGCAGGATTTTGGGCATTTCCAGGACCCTGCTTTTTGATTTTTTTTGAAAACCATATCTAGGTATTGCAAAATCCAAATTTAATAATCCAATCAAGATTTAGATAAAATTAAAAACCCCTTTATGACAGAGTATTTACGGGATAAATCAAAACGTGTCAGAAAATATATGCATCTCATACAAAACAGCGTTTATTTTTAAAAAAAATAATATGGAGAATTAACAAAACAGATTTTTTGTGAAAAATAGACAACGTTATTTTTTTCAAAAATGGCCAAAAAAAGCAAGTGACATTTTATTCGAACACTGTATATAATTTTTGTATCGAAACCGGAGTCGATAGGAGGGTGTTATGAGTGAAATGTATCTGGCGGCATATCTGGCTGCGGCAACAGCGGCAGACCTGAAATGGCAGAGAATCCCAAACGAGCTGATCCTGTTTGGACTTTTGACAGGATTGGCCCTAAGGGCAGAGAGCGGCGGAGTCAGGGGGATGCTTTCGGGCATTCTTTCGGGAGTAATTACTATAGCAGTATTTTATATTTTTTATATGATAGGGGCAGTAGGTGCCGGGGACGTTAAGCTTCTTTCGGTAGCCGGACTTACGGCTGGATGTACGTTTGCGGCATATACGGCGCTCTATTCACTTTTTGCAGCAGGTGCTGCAGCGCTTGTCTTTATGGTAATAAAAAGGCAGACGCACATCAGACTCTATCTGCTTTTTTCTCATATAGCGGACTGTATCCGCCAGAAAAAACTGATTCGCTACAGCGCATTGGAACAGGAAGGATATCTGCACTATGCACTGTACATATCCATTGGATATTTGACGGCACTGACACTTGGAAAGGAGTTTCGATGAATAAAATAAGACTTCTTATTGCTGACACAGACAAGGCTTACCTGAATGCACTGATCAGGTATCTGATAAGCTCGGGAAACCATTATGAGGTCAGTGGTTATACTGATGTGAAAGATTTTCTCGAGGAAGGGAATGACTTTCAGATAGCACTTTTAGGGGATGAGTTTTTAGCGGCATTAGAGATTAATCCGGAGAAAAAACGGCAGTTTGGAAATGTACTGCATCTTTCCGGAAATATGTCAACGGAAAACAGCGATTACGGTACTATCTACAAATTTCAGAGAATGAGCAGTTTTATAGAGCAGCTTCACGGATCGCTTGATACGAAAAAGCTGGAGCGGGCTTCAGTCAGTGGCAGAGAGGGACAGAGAACGCAAATTATTTTTTCACCAATGCACCATGAGCTGGCGCTGCCGTTTTCACTTTCGATGGCAAAGCTGATGGGCGAAAAAGCTCAGACACTATTTATCGATATGGAGGGCGTATCTATACTGCCTCAGCTCTTAGAACGCGATATAAGGAGAGATTTGGGAGATTATCTCTACCATATCATTGGAAAGGTGGATGATGGGAAAAATATAACCGATTTCCTGGGCTTCTACGAGAATTTTTACTATCTCGCGCCGATGAAAGGGATTTCGTCACTGGCTTCAGTGACTGTCGAGCAGTGGATCTGTCTCCTGGAAAATATCTCAAGGTCGGATTTCGAGCAGGTAATCATCCTTTTGGACCAGACAGTGCAGGGAGAAGATGCTCTGCTTCAGGCGGCTGACGACATCCTGCTTCTTGGAAAGCCTGGAGAGTACTATGAGAAGAGCATGAACGTATTTGCAGCTGAGCTTGAAGCCGAAGGTCTGGCGGGTAAATGCCGTGAGCTTCTGCTTCCGATGTCTGTATCGCAGGGACCGGGAGAGTACCAGATGAGGGCGATTCTCAATGGAAATCTTGGTGGCTTTGTCAGGAAGGAGTTTATGAATGCAGCAGGCGCTTCTTAACAGACAGGGGCAGCTGGCTGAAAGAATCAGAGAGGAGATAATCGAGGCTGTAGACCTGACCAGGGATTTAAGTGATGAGGAGATAAGAAGCCATATAAGGGAGAGGCTTTTAGAGGAAGGGCACGAATACAGGCTGACTCTTCAGGACAGACTGGTGATGGAGGAGCGGATTTTCAACTCACTCAGAAAACTTGACATCCTGGAAGAACTCTTAGCTGATGACGAGGTCACTGAGATCATGGTTAACGGTCCTGACAATATCTTTATCGAAAAAGCCGGCCGCCTGATAAAAAGTGACCTGAAATTTTCTTCGGCAGAAAAGCTATCGGATGTGATCCAGCAGATAGCGGCAGAGCGGAACAAGATAGTAAACGAGTCGTCTCCAATAGTGGATACAAGACTTTCGGACGGCTCTCGAATCAATATCATCCTGCCACCTATCTCCTTAAATCAGGGAATCCTTACGATAAGACGTTTTCCTAAGGAAAAAATCACTATGAAAAGGCTTATGGAGTTAGGCTCCATAAGCCCGGAGATAGTGGAGTTTTTACGACTGCTTGTTATTTCTGGTTATAACTGCTTCGTAAGCGGTGGAACAGGAAGCGGCAAGACCACCTTTCTGAATGCACTGACTGAATTCATCCCAAGCGACGAGAGAGTTATAACTATTGAGGATTCGGCAGAGCTTCAGGTAATAGGAATCGACAATCTCGTGCGCCTCGAAGCACGTGACAAAAATCTTGAGGGCAATCTCGAGGTTACTATCAGAGATTTAGTTAAGGCAAGCCTCAGGATGCGCCCGGACAGGATAATAGTTGGAGAGTGCAGAGGTGCGGAAGCCTTGGAAGTGCTCCAAGCCTTTAACACTGGGCATGACGGCAGCCTGTCGACGGGTCATGCTAATTCAGCAAAGGATATGCTCTCGAGACTTGAGACGATGGTGCTTATGGGAATGGATCTTCCGGTCTCGGCTATAAGAGCGCAGATCGCTTCGGGAGTTGATATTCTCATACATCTGGGCAGGCTCTCGGACAGGAGCAGAAAGCTCCTTGAGATTTCGGAGGTAACAGGGATAGAGAATGGCGAGGTGGCCATATCAACTATCTATAAGTATTCGGAGGATGGAAATAAAAAATGGGAGAGGACAGGGAAGCTTATAAACAGCAGGAAATTATCGATGGCAGGACTCTTGAACGAAGGCAGAAAATTCTGCTCCTAGCAGAAAATGTGGCACTGACGGCAGCGATAGCCTGGGTATTTTACAACAGTATCTTCGGAGCGGTTATTTTTCCAATAGTTGTGTACTTAAATACCAAGAGGATAAAGGCAGATTCAGGTGAAAAATTTTCATGTAAGCTAGAGAATGAGTACAGGGAGATGTTCGTTTCGGTTACGGGAGCGCTTCAGACCGGATATTCGATAGAGAAGGCATTTGCTGAGAGCGCTGTTTCGCTGAGTCTTTTGTATGGAGAGAAAAGTGTCCTCCTGCCGCACATTAAGGAGCTTAACACGAAGGTCAGGCTCAGGATGCCGGTGGAGCAGGCATTTGAGGAACTTTCGGCAAAGTTTGACAGTGAGGACCTGGCTGATTTTTCACAGATTTTTAAAGTGGGAAAAAGACTTGGCGGAGATTATGTCACAAATATCCGTGATACTACCCGGCGGATTTCTGAGAGAGTCGAGGTCAGACAGGAGATAAGGACGGCGATAGCACAGCAGCAGCTCGAGCTTAAGGTTATGATGGCGATGCCTCTTGGAATCTTAGCCTACATGAAGCTTTCAGCTCCGGAATTCTTAACTCCGTCGTATGGGAACGCGGCCGGAATCATGATTATGACGGTCTGTCTCGCGGTCTACGCTGGCTGCATCGCCTTAGGTAAAAAGATTACAGATATCAGAGTATAGGGAGGGTTTATGGCGGCAGTAATTCTTACAGTGGTCACCATTGCGGTGATCCTGGCCTTGAACAGAGGAAAAAATAAAATCCCGACGAAGCTTGCGGTGGGAATCATCGCTCTTGAGATAATTGGGACAGTCATAAGTCTTTCTGGCGGCTCGGGAAGCCCCGTTATTTCAAAAATAAAGAGGCCAGCAGCAGGCAGCGCGTCTGAGGAGCATGAGGTTACCGTAAAGCATGGAAAAAAAGAGGAGAAGCTGACTATCGACGTCTCCGGGCGAAAGCTCACAGAAAAAGAGGCAAAAAAGGCGGTTGAGAAGGCCAGGAGTCAGATAGAAGAAGAGTATCTCGGAAAAAATAAAAGCAAATCCTTTGTCTATCGGGATTTAAAGCTGAAATCCAAGTACGATGGCGTGGTTAAGGCAAACTGGTACATAACTCCGGATATTTTTGACAGCGAAGGCAAGATAGATAATTCAAAGGTTGAGAAAGAGACAGAGGTTACGATCAACGGCTATCTCGAGTGTGAGAGCGTAAAAGACGAGTTGGAGCTTCAAATAACCGTAGTTCCGATCCCTATCGATACCGCAGAGGGACTTGCGTACTATATAAATAAGGCTGTAACTGATGCGGAGGGTGCAGATCCGAGTGGAGAATACGTAAAGCTGCCGAAAGAGGTCGGCGGAAAGAAGCTCGTTTTTACTGAAGAAAAAGAGGATAAGGGGATAAAGCTAGTTATCGTTACGGCGTTTATGCTTGGACTTTTTGTGTTCTATAAAAGGCAGAAGGCAAAGGATGACGAGAAGAAATGGCAGAAGGAGCTCTCAATCGACTATCCGAAGATGCTTTCCCAGCTTTCACTTTTTATAGGAGCGGGCTTTTCTGTAAAGGCAGCCTTCGTACAGGTCGGAAATGCTTACATCAAAAGAGTGCAGCGGGGCTATCCGACGCGGCCAGCCTTTGAGGAGATAGTCAGGATGAACCGCAGGATAAAGGATGGAGAGGATGAGGAAAAGGCTTACAAGAAACTTGGTGAAAGTCTGCGCCATAAGGGCTTCAGAAAGCTTACACTGCTGCTGGTGCAAAGCCTTAAAAAGGGCAGCAGGGATTTAAGAGACCAGCTCGAGCAGGAGGAGAGAGCCGCCTACGATGAGCGGCGGATAAATGCAAAGGTAGCTGGTGAAGAGGCTTCTCTCAAGCTCCTTTTGCCAATGATGGGAATGCTCGGTGTCATTTTTATAGTGCTTATGGTACCGGCATTTATGCAGATGACATGATGAAATTTTATTCAGGAGGAGGAAAAATATGGGTTTTAAACAGTTTATTTATGAGGATGATGGAGTAGGGACCGTTGAGGTAGTACTCATTCTTGTTGTAATTGTGGCACTCGTTGTCATTTTCCGAAAGGAAATCAAGGGAATAGTGGAAAAGGCCCTAAAGAAGGTCCAAAGCGACAGTGATTCTGTGATTTCGGAATGAAGAGAAAGGGAAGTATTACAGTCTTTCTATCGCTTTCTCTTGCAAGTGTGCTGCTGCTTTTCTTCCTGCTTCTTGACCTGTCGAGAATCTATGGGCAGAAACAGAAGGCGGACGTGATCTCGGATATCGCTGCACAGAGCATTTTTGCTGACTACAACCGTTATCTGTGGGACAATTACAGGATTCTCGGGGTGGATGCCTCATATGGTAGTGGCGGCGGAGCTGATTTTTCAATGATGGAGTCGAGAATGCAGGAGTACCTTTTAAAAAATGGTATGTCCACCGACACAAAGGGGAGAGAATTCTTTCAGCTTGCAACAGAAAAATGTGAGGTTACACAGTACGGATTTATCACTGATGACAATGGGCGTTCATTTTTAAAACAGGCTGCGAAGCAGCAGAAATTCGAGGTCGCGCAAAAAGCCTTGGAAAAAGCTTTGGACAGAAACAAGGAGACTGAAGATGCTGCCGAGGAAAGTGAGGATGTGGACGAGCTCATTGATAAGGGTGGCGAGGCGATGACTGAGTCGGAAAGTATAGAGGTCGAAGAAATCCCGGAGGGTATGGAGAAGCCGGCTGAGGATGAGGTAAATCCGATAGATCAGATAAAGGAATGGAAAGATAACGGTATCTTAGCTCAAGTGCTTCCATCATCTGCAAAGATCTCTGATAAAAAAGCGGATCTTTCAGAGGCGGTATCTAAACGGACTCTCGCTCGGGGAAACTGTGCGGCGTCCGAAAAGCTGAGTCCGGTGGAGAGAGCACTTTTTGCGGAGTATGAGAAGACTCATTTTTCAAATTACAGAAATGACCTTGGGCACAACGGGCTTTCCTATGAGTGGGAGTACGTGATCTGCGGGGAAGATACCGACAAAGGGAATCTTTCTGGTGTAGTAACAAGACTTTTAGGACTGAGGGAGGCTTCAAATTTTTTGAGCCTGATGGCTGATGAGGCAAAGGTTGCTCAGGCTGATGCTCACGCGCTTACGCTGGCGGGCTGGACAGGAAATGCCGCGATCGTAAATGCTGTGTTTTTCGGACTGATTGCGTCGTGGGCTTATATGGAGAGTGTGCTGGATGTAAGGCTTCTGCTTTCAGGCGGAAAGGTTTCTATTATGAAAAGTCCGGCAGAGTGGACGACTACCGACCTTCTGACTCTTCCGCAGTGGTTTGATGTGAATAAAAAAGCAAAGGAGGGTGCAGATGGGATTACGTATGAAGGTTTTCTGCTTACGATGTCGGCTTTACAGACTGAAAAAACGCTTGGACTACGGTCTCTGGATCTACTCGAAAATTCGGCTCGCCTGCAGGGGGACTACAGTAATCTGAGAATGGACCAGGTGGTCGTGAATGCGGAGTTTTCGTATCAGTACAGCTCCGAGCCGGCATTTTTCTCACTGTTTGCGCTGTCGGATCAGAATTTTCCGACGTTAAAGTTTTTAAGAACGAGAGAGATGACTTACTTAAGTGACTAAAATTCATAATGCAGTCCTTTTAGCGGAGTGCCTTTCGGATTCAAAGGCTTTCTGACCGGGCACAAACGCATACAATGGCTTCAGGCATATCCAGAGGGGCACTGCATTAAGGGGACTGTATTATGAAAAGGATTTTTCTTGAAAAAATAAAAGGATTTTTTACTTATGAGGCAGCAATCCTGCTTCCGCTGTTTGCTTTTTTTTCACTTGTATTTCTCCTGCTTTTCAGGGCACTGTCGTTTCAGTGGGGGCTTACGGAGTCTTTATACGAGGCCTCTGTTCACCTGGCTCTTGCAGGAGATGCTGAGATAGATATTGGGAAAGATAAGGAAGATGGGATAAGCGCAATAAATGTCGGAAGTGTTTTTCTGGCCTGCTCAGGGAAGATAGCTGAGAACGATATCAGCCAGAAATTTCTGGATAATAATCTCAGTATATTAAACTATGCAGCCTCAAATGTAGATGACAGGGATATAGACGTAAAGGTCACGACCTCTATGCCTCTTCTCGCCGGCCACAGCTTTTTTGGAAAAAAGGGCTATGAGCTGGGTACGAGAGTCTGCGTCAGGCGGTGGAACGGTTTTGATCCGTCAAACGGTGCTGACAGCAGTAGTGATACTGTATATGTGACTGAGTCGGGAGAGGTATATCATGAGAGTCTTAACTGTACCTATATCAAGCTTTCGATTCATACGACAAGTCCGTCGTTTCTGGGAACTATAAGGTCTGAAAATGGCAATATCTACCATCCCTGTGAGGAGTGTGGTAATTCAATATCAGGAGTCTGCTATTACACCGATTACGGAACGAGAGCACATTCGTCGCTTACCTGCAGCAAGCTGAAGCGTACTATTAAGGCGATACCAAGGTCTGAAGCCGTGAAAAAATACCGCCCCTGCAGCAAATGCACAGGAGGCAGTGACTGATGACTGAGCTTGTAATTGTTCTTCTTGTACTTATTATCCTGAGTGTCGAGGACATAAGATGGAAAGAGGTTCATGCGGCACTTCTTCTTGCATTTTTTGGTGGAGGGTGTATCTATTACCTGCTTGTAAGGCAGTTTGACCTGGACATTTTTATCGGAGGAATCGTATCTGGCGCTGTGATCCTGCTTATTTCACTAATTTCAAGGGAGAAGCTAGGCAGCGCCGATGGCATAGTTTTCGCTTCTACCGGTGCTTTTTTAGGACTTAATGAAAATCTGGCGCTGATACTTCTTTCGATACTGTCGGCTGGGATAGGCGGAGGCGTGATGGCGTTTATTTTTAAAAGAAAGGGAGAAGAATCGATGCCCCTTATCCCGTTTATTGCGGTTGGGACAGCGATTCTTGCAGGAACAAAGCTATGATTAAAAGGATTTTGGAATTTTTAAAGAAAAAATACGGGGCCTACTATACTCTTGAGGCGGCCTGGATGTTTGGACTTGCGGTAATTGTATTTTTCTCGGTCATTTTTCTAAGCTTTAATCTGTACCACGAGACCGTAGGTGAGATTAAGCGGGTTGGCCCTGCAAAAATAGAAGCTGTTAAGGAATTCAGGACTATTAATTCTGTAAGGGATACAGCGGGTGTGCTGACTGGTCATTGATGAAAGGAGGGGCAAAATGGACGTAAGCTATCAGAGAAGTCCGAACAGGAGCTATATGATCCTGTCCGGTGAGGAATCAGGTGAAGGTTATGAGGAGGAGATGCTCAGGCAGAATGCGGTCACTCTGCTTCTTTCGTTTTATATGATTGAACTCGACAAGGGACTTCAGGTGTGGTACGACATCACGAGACTGCGCTCGGTCAGGGATATCGTAAGGCAGGAGGGCGTTACCGTCGAGAATATCTATATGTTCTTAAATGGTATTGCTACGGCGTTTTCGATGCTTTCGCAGTATCTGATAAGTCAGAAAAATATTATTATAGATCCTGATACTGTGTATTTTGACAGGGAGACGCCGCCCGGGGTAAGGCTTTGCTACTGTCCACTGGTGCATGAGGATTATAACAGTCAGCTTCAGGGGTTGATGTCGTTTTTTATGGAGGAAGTCGACCACGAAAAGGAGCAGATAACGAAGCTTGTTTACGAGCTCTATGAGATGTGTCAGGACCCGGTGTCATTAGAGGAGCTGGTTGATGCTGTAATGCGAGAGATGCCGGATGACGTTAATGATAAGGTGATAATCAAGGATGTGTCATATAATGAAACATTTTTAAAGGGAACAGCAGATTTTTCTGCGGAGCAGAATTTTGAACAGTCTAATCTGCCTCAGGATTCGGAGCCAACTTCTGCATCAAAAGACAGGAGATTATTCTCTTCATCTAAGGAACGGGAATCATTTTCTCCATCTAAGGAACGGACAATCAGCGAATACAGCAGTGATCCTTATGAAGAGGAACCGGCTGTAATCCCAAAGAAAAAAGCTAAAAGATGGGACAATATGTCTTTGGGAGAGCGTATTAAGGGATTTTTTGCCGATAAATTTCCAGTCCTGGCTAAGACTGGAAAGAAGGGAAGGAAAAATCAGGAGAACCAGAGTGATGCTCCTCATGATTTCTCTCAGGATTTTGTTTTTGACCCTGATACAGATATCCTCACAAAGACTGTATTTATGAGGCCTGAAAATGAGAATGATCATACATCGGAGGCTGGGTTTCAGGGAGTTCTGATCTATGACGGAAAGGGGGAGGAGCAGAACCACTATATAAATGGCTCGAGCTTCAGAATCGGCAGTCAGGAAAATGATAACGAAGCTGTGCTCCATTCAAAGGTGGTCAGTCGTCACCATGCTATGATAACTAAGTCTGGCAGTAGTTTTTTCATAGAGGATCTGAATTCGACAAATGGGACCTATGTGAATGGGACTCTTCTTCCTTATCATGACAGGGTAAAACTTAAGAAAATGGATCAGATAGTTTTTGCGGATGTGGCTTATCATATCATTTGATTTTATTGCCCTAAGAGCTTATACTATTAGAGATGGTGTACGTTCATCTCAAATAAAAAGCAAGGGGCTTTACTTATGAAGATAAATATATACTATGGCGGCAGGGGAGTCCTCGATGATCCGACCATTTATGTGCTCTCACAGACTGAAAAAGTATTGGGTGAACTGCGCGTAGAGGTAAACCGGTATAATATTTACGAGGCGAAGAATTCTATTTCTACTCTGCCCTCTACTCTGAAAGGAGTGGATGGAATTATCCTTGCCACGACTGTTGAGTGGCTTGGAATCGGCGGGTTCATGACTCAGTTTCTTGATGCCTGCTGGCTTTATGGAGATAAGGACGAAATTGCGAAGATCTACATGCAGCCAATCGTCATTTCGACTACCTACGGTGAGAGAGAAGCTGTGCTTACACTCGAGAACGCATGGCAGATCCTTGGAGGCCAGCTCTGCAGCGGCTTCTGTGGATATGTGGATGGTGTCTCGACGATAAGAGACAATCCTGAATATCACCGCATCATTGAAAAGAAGGCTGAGAATCTTTACAGAACTATTTCCTCTCATACCAAGAGCCTGCCAAGCAGTAATCAGGCGGTAAGACAGTCTGTCCTTCGTACACGGACTATGCAGCTTACTCCGCAGGAGAGTGAGCAGCTTTCTGAGTATGCTGCCGATGATGCCTATGTGGCCCAGCAGAAGGAGGATATAAAGGAGCTGTCTTCGATGTACAGAAGTCTCCTTGGAAATGATGGAGAGAAGGCTGAAACGGAGTTCTTAAACGCTTTTCAGTCTCATTTCCATGAGAAGGCCGACTTGTCGATGACTGCGGCTTTTCTTATTGAGGGCAGAGACAAGCCTTTAGTGGTAAAAGTAAACGGGTCTGACCTGAATGTGGCCTATGAGGATTGTAATAGTGCAAAGGTAATGGCTCATCTGACCGAGGGCACTATGAATGAAATCACCTCTGGCAGGATGACTTTCCAGAGAGCTTTTAATACTGGTCTTATGACAGCGAAGGGTACCTTTGCTGATCTTAGGATTTTGGATGATATATTTATCTTTTCATAACAGGAGGCAATACAAATGAAAGATGACAACTGCATTTTCTGCAAGCTTGCAAATGGTGATATCCCTACGAATAAGATCTACGAGGATGACCTTTTTACTGTAATCCTCGATGCTGACCCGGTAAGCCGTGGTCATGCTCTTATTCTTCCAAAGAATCACTATGCGAATATTTTTGAGCTGGGTGATAAGGAGGCTGCGGCTGTTTTCCCGTTAGCGAAGAAGCTCGCTGCTCATATGAAGGATGTGCTTGGCTGCGATGGCTTTAATGTGCTCCAGAATAACGGTGAGACTGCTGGCCAGTCTGTTTTCCATTTCCATATGCATCTGATTCCGAGATACAAGGATGCTCCGAACAATGACGGTCTTCTCGGCTTTACACATGCGGGGCTTTCAGAGGATGAGATAAAAGAGATCTGCAAGAAACTGCAGTAATAGTATCTGTACTATGCATCAAAAGCTGCCACGATAACGGCTCACTAGGTCACGTTTTTCTGTTCGCCGTTTATCGTGGCAGCTTTTTTTAAAGTGAATTCTCTTTTATCAAATCTACAATTTTCTTAATGGAGTCCATCTGTCCGCTTTCTGACATGGCTTTCTTGTATTCGTCCTTATGGTCGGCTACGTAGTGAATCGCCTCGGAAAGCGTTTTTTCATTTACCTGTTCCTCCTCTATGACGTAGGAGAAGCCTTGCTTCTTAAAGGAGTTTGCGTTAAGTATCTGGTCGCCGCGGGATGCATTTCTCGATAGTGGGATCAGGATATTTGGCTTGTGGAGGGCTAACAGCTCGCAGATAGCGTTTGCTCCGGCCCTTGATATCACAAGGTCTGCTGCTGCGAACAGGTCTGGAAGCTCCTTACTGATGTATTCGTACTGTACATAGCCCTTCTTTCCATCGAGCGAGTGGTCGAGATTTCCCTTGCCACAGAGGTGGATGATCTCGAATCTCTCGAGCAGCTCGTCTATAGCTCCTCTAACTGCATTATTTATAAATACGGAACCGAGAGAGCCTCCTATAATAAGAAGGATTGGCTTCTCTCCTGGAAGTCCTGTGAATTCGAGGGCTTTCTGTCTGTCTCCATGGAGCAGCTGCTGTCTTATTGGGGAGCCGGTGAGTACACCCTTTCCCTCTGGAAGATACTTGAGAGTTTCTGGGAAATTACAGCAGATTTTTACTGCTCCGCGCATCGCTATACGGTTTGCAAGACCCGGGGTCATATCGGATTCGTGAATTATAGCTGGTACATGTAGTGATTTGGCTGCCAGTACTACAGGTACGGATACAAATCCGCCCTTACTGAAAATGATGGCCGGTTTGATTTTCTTAATTAAAGAGCGGGCCTGTCCATAGCCGTGGATTACGCGGAATGGATCCGAAAAGTTCTTCCAATCGAAGTAACGGCGAAGCTTTCCTGAGCTGATCCCGTGATACGGTATTCCTTCCTTTTCGATAAGCTCTTTCTCCATTCCGTTGTAGGAGCCGATGTACTCGACCTCATAGCCGGCCTCCTTTAAGGCCGGGAGAAGTGCAATGTTCGGGGTGACATGTCCGGCAGTGCCTCCGCCGGTAAGTATTATTTTCTTCATTGGGTTTTACCCTCTTTCATTAGCATTCTGCAATTATACTGTTATAAAAATATTCTTGATTGATAAAAAATATAACAGATTGGTTAGAAGTATGTTAAAAATTTAAGCACTTAAGTTTTTTTGTGTTCAAACTAACAGTTTTATGATACAATTCATTAGGAAAAAGTCAAGTCATTCGGCAAAAGACTTGCCGGATTTATGGAGGTACTTAAAATGACCAATTGGAACAATCTGGATACACTGGCTACTTATAAAGAGCTTCAGCAGTCTACACCAGTTGACGTAAAGGATGTCATGAGTGGTGAGAACGGAGCTAAGAGGGTTAAGAATTATCAGGTACCTATGGCAGCAGGCTTTGTATTTAACTATGCAGCAAGACCTGTTGACGACGATATTCTTAAGGCTCTTGTAGTTTTAGCAAATGAGGCTCAGCTCGCTGATAAATTCGAGGAGCTTTATAATGGAGCAGTTATAAATACAGGAGAGAACAGACTAGTTCTTCATCATCTTACCAGAGGACAGCTGGGAAAAGATGTAATCGCTGATGGCGTAAATAAGAGAGATTTCTATGTAGAGCAGCAGAAGAGAATCGCTGACTTCGCTGATAAGGTTCACAATGGTGAAATCGTAAATGAGAAGGGCGAGAAGTTCACTTCTGTAGTACAGATAGGTATTGGTGGCAGTGACTTAGGTCCTCGTGCCATGTATATCGCCCTTGAGAACTGGGCTAAGAAGAACGGTAAGTTCAAAATGGACGCTCACTTCATCAGTAACGTAGATCCTGATGATGCTTCAGCTGTTCTTGCTGATGTAGATGTAGCTCATGCTATCTTCATCCTCGTATCAAAGTCTGGTACTACTCTTGAGACTCTTACAAATGAGTCATTCGTAAAGGACGCTTTAACTAAAGAGGGTCTTGATCCTGCTAAGCACATGATCGCTGTAACCAGTGAGACTTCTCCACTCGCAAAGAGCCCGGATTATCTCAGTGCTTTCTATATGGACGACTATATCGGAGGCCGTTACTCTTCAACTTCTGCTGTAGGTGGAGCTGTTCTTTCACTGGCTTATGGACCTGATGTATTCGCTGACTTCCTCAAGGGTGCTGCAGAAGAGGATAAGATCGCTGCTGAGAGAGATCCTATGAAGAATCCTGATATGCTCGATGCCTTAATCGGTGTATATGAGAGAAACGTTCTTGGATATCCAAGCACCGCTGTTCTTCCATACTCACAGGCTTTAAGCCGTTTCCCTGCTCATTTACAGCAGCTCGATATGGAGTCAAACGGTAAGTCTGTAAACCGTTTCGGAGATCCTGTTTCTTATCCTACTGGTCCTGTAATCTTTGGTGAGCCTGGAACCAATGGTCAGCATTCTTTCTATCAGCTGCTTCATCAGGGTACTGATATCGTTCCTCTTCAGTTCATCGGTTTCAAGAAGAGTCAGCTCGAGAACGATGTAGAAATCCAGGGTTCTACCAGCCAGCAGAAGCTCAAGGCTAATGTGGCTGCTCAGATCGTGGCTTTCGCCTGCGGTAAGTCTGATGAAAATCTGAACAAGAACTTCAGAGGTGGCAGACCTTCAAGTATCATCGTTGGTGAGCAGGTAACTCCTGAGGCTCTTGGCGCTCTGCTCGCTCACTTCGAGAACAAGGTAATGTTCCAGGGATTCCTGTGGAATGTCAACAGCTTCGACCAGGAGGGCGTTCAGCTCGGAAAGACTCTCGCTAAGAAGGTTCTTGCTGGTGATATGTCTGATGCTCTTAAAGAGTACGCTGATCTGCTGGAGATCTGATAATATTCTTAAAATAGAGACGGCCCTTCGTTTGCAGGCTTGTAGTTATTTATTCACCGTTCTTTGTGGCAGCTGTTTTATAATAATACCAAGCCTGCAAACTAACGGGCCGACCAAAATTCAAATTTCAAATGATTTTATGTATAATAAAAACTGTCGCTGCTGCGGCAGTTTTTTTAATCCAGCAGATCGTCGCTATAGATTTCTGATTTATCTACAGAGGTCTCTTTATCGACTTCCTGTATTTCTTCGTCAAATCCCCGCAGTGCGTCGAATGGGGCGAAGATCTTCGCTCGGTTCAGGATGTCCATCCGCTGGTGGTGAAGCTCGGGACGGGAAAGGTCTATGATATCAGAGTATTTGCTCGCGACTGATCGACCGGCTGGTGTCCATTTGTAATCGTCAACAGAATCAAAGCATTTTGACACACTTCTTTTATCAGAATCCAATTTTCCGACTACACTTCTGTCATTAGAATCCGTACTGTGATCATCAATCATTTTGTCGTCACTCATGCCTTGTGTCCTCCTATCTGACCATTTCTCTCTATCATCGTGGCGCCTTCGAGGAGATTTGTACCCTTCAGGACTGCGTTCTTTCCGTACTTGTGGCGCATGTCGAGTAGGGCATCCTGGAGCTTCTGCTCCTTTATGCTCTCTTCAGTGTCGTGAAAAAGTGTCATCTGTGTAAAACCACTGTCAGCAGCAACTCTGTTCGCACAGAGGGTAATCCTTCTGACAGAGAGGGAGCGGTCGACAATCTGCGTGAAAAGCTTCTCACATGCTGGGATGATGTCTGTATAAAGGGATGTGGGTTTCGGAAGCTTAGTGCTTCCGTGTGCTCCCTTTGGGACAAGCCTCCCGTAATGGTCGATATGCAGCGGACCAGTGTATGTGCCGTTATCTACGTCTATTCGGTCGTAGCCGATATCCATAGTTATGCTGTCTGTCATGAGTCCCTTCTCGGTAAGCTGCCAGACTAAGCTGTCGGCCATCTCAGAGACTATGATTCGGGCCTTCTCATAAGGATAAGGGCTCGAAAGGACCTGCCCCTCTGAGATGCTGTTCGACGAAGGGCGGTATTCCTTTATCTGCTTCATGGTGCATGGCTCATAGCCCCAGGCATGGTCTATCATAAGCTCAGCGTCAACACCGAATTCCTTGAAGAGCAGATCCTCATTCGTAAGCGAAAATCTGGCGAGATCTCCCATCGTAAAAATACCGAGCCGTTTAAGGTGACGGACTGTACCGGGGCCGGTCATCCAGAAATCTGTAAGAGGCCTGTGATCCCAGAGTAGATAGCGGAAGGACTCCTCTGTAAGCTCCGCGACGCGGACGCCGTCCTTATCGGCGGGCGCGTGCTTCGCCACGATATCCATCGCGATTTTTGCTAAGTAGAGGTTAGATCCTATACCGGCTGTCGCGGTGATGCCGGTCGTATAGAGAACCTCGCGGACCATAGTCATAGCGAGCTCGTGAGCGCTCATGCCATAGAGCTTCAGATATGAAGTCACGTCGAGAAAAACCTCATCGATACTGTAGACTAAGGTGTCATCTGATGAGATGTACTTACCATATATACCATAGATCTGGGCAGACTTCTTCAGGTAGGCTGCCATCTGCGGCTTCGCGATATAGAATGAGAGCTTGAGAGCTGGGTCTGCAGCCAGGGCTTCAGAATTAAATGACTCTCCATGGAAACCGGAATATCCGAGTCTCTTGGCGCGGAGCAGGCGGTCAGAATTGATCTGCTTTACAGCCTGGATCACCTCAAAGAGGCGGGCGCGGCCTGGGATACCATATGCCTTAAGAGAGGGCGAGACAGCAAGGCAGATAGTCTTATCAGTACGGGAAGCATCAGCTACTACGAGATTAGTCGTAAGCGGATTAAGACCTCTGAAGGCGCACTCTGCAGAGGCATAGTATGACTTAAGGTCGATAGCGATGTAAGTGTGGCCTGCCACAGAAGTATGCCTCCTTTCAAAAAAGTGGCAGTGTAAAAATAAAATCAGCTCACTTCTACAAACCACCGTCCTACCCGTGATGGAAACAGGCGGCTGGCCCGTTCAAAAAACAGGTGCTTCTCCTGATCTCCAATCATGATAGTGTAGCAGTCTCCGGCATTTCCGCTGCCGGCCTCAGAGGCGGCAGGGCGGAAATCACGGACTGTAACAGGCAGGACACGTCCGTTCCAGGTAATGGAAACAGGCTGCATATATCCTGTCTGGTCAAAGACCGATTCCACTGTCACATAAATGCGTTTCGATTTATCTCCTTCCATTATAGCATTTCCATCAGACATAATGCACCTCCACCAAAAATAAAGTTCATATGTTCGATGATTAAATGTTAGCACGTCTGTTCGGAAAAGTCAATCACAAAATAGAATAAACGTTCGATAAACCAAACACAAGATATAGCTGACTCAGAGCTTATATCCGCGGGGAGTGACCATTTTTCCATTGATCACAGTTGTCTGGCTGTTCCCGATAAAAACGGTGGTAAGCATGTCTACATGGGTATCTTTCAGTTCCGAAAGAGTCGTAATCTGCTGCATCTGTCCATCCCGTCCTATATTTTTTACAAGACCACAGATGGTATCAGCTGACTTGTGCTTTAAGATGATATCGCAGGCGCGTGACAGATAGTCCTTGCGCTTGTGGCTGGCCGGATTATACAGAACGATGACAAAATCAGCAGCGGCAGCTGCCTCAAGTCTCTGTTCTATCAGAGACCACGGAGTCAGCAGATCGCTGAGCGAAATAACTGAAAAGTCGTGAGAAAGCGGCGCGCCGAGGATGGCTCCGCCGGACTGGCAGGCGGAAACTCCCGGGATGATCTCTACCTCTACCTCAGGATGAGGAGCGAGGATCTCAAGCATCAGAGAAGCCATCCCATAAATACCGGCGTCTCCGCTCGATATCAGAGCCGTATTCCTGCCGGCGACAGCGAATTCAGCGGCTTTCCTGCAGCGTTCGACTTCTCCGCGCATACCGGTGCAGAATGTTTCCTTGCCGGTGATCAGGTCACTGACCAGATCGAGATAGAGCCTGTAACCAGTCACCACGTCAGCATTTTTGATCGCGTTTACCGCCCGGACAGTCATATCCTCATAACCGCCCGGACCGATTCCTATAATACTTATCATATACACCTCCATAAAAATATACACTAGTCTAACACAAAACGGGATATAGATGAAAGCAATGGATAAGTCATTAAATCGAAGGAGATGATCAATATGGCTATTTGAGGCTGCGTCAATCGACGGGAAGATCTATGCGTATCCTATGACAGCTGATGACAGAGTTTTCGGCTTCTACAGCAGAGCTGAAATCTTCGGCTACGGAGATCGCTGATTCCATCAGTTCTATCTCGAATTCCATCAGCGAGGGCGCGCAGGGAGTCACAGGAACATTTCTTGTGAAACTGCTGTGAGCTTGATTTCTCGGGATATTAGTTCTATACTTTTATAAAATAAAGTTGGAACAGGAGACTATTTAAATGGACATGCAGATGGAACTGGTGCGGAAGCTGCCGACACCTCAGGAAATCAAGGAAAAATACCCTTTAAGAGCCGAAGACAAGGCGATGAAGGAGAAAAGGGATCAGGAGATTTTTGACATCTTTACAGGAAAGGATGACAGACTTCTGCTTCTGATCGGTCCGTGCTCAGCTGATAATGAAGATTCAGTGCTCGATTATATGACTCGTCTTGCCGGGCTTCAGGAAAAAGTAAAAGACAGGATTTTTATCATACCGAGAGTATATACGAATAAGCCGCGTACTACAGGACTTGGTTATAAGGGCATGTTCACGCAGCCTGATCCTGAGAAGGGAGCGGATCTCGAGGGCGGCATCATTGCTATCCGTCATATGCATATGAGGGTGATAGAGGAAACAGGATTTACATGCGCGGAGGAGATGCTTTACCCGGGAAATCACAGGTATCTGTCTGATCTTCTGTCTTATGTGGCAGTAGGAGCCCGTTCGGTAGAGAATCAGGAGCACAGGCTTACTGCCAGCGGAATCGGAATCCCGGCTGGAATGAAGAATCCTACTGGCGGAGATATCTCAGTCATGATCAACTCGGTCATCGCTGCCCAGAACCCGCATACCTTTATTTACCGCGGCTGGGAAGCGCACACGACCGGAAATCCTTACGCTCACTGCATCATGAGAGGCTATGTCGATAAGTACGGAAGAAACCATCCGAACTACCATTATGAGGATCTGATCGGTGTAATCGAGCAGTACAAGAAGCATCCGGAGCTTCAGAATCCGGCTATTATCGTGGACTGCAACCATTCGAACTCAGGTAAGAAATACTTAGAGCAGATCCGTATCGCTAAGGATGTCATGCACAGCTGCCACGTTTCTGAGGGCATCAGAAAAATCGTAAAGGGTCTTATGATCGAGTCCTACATCGAGGATGGCGCCCAGAAGATTGGCGAGGGTGTTTACGGAAAGTCGATAACTGATCCTTGCCTCGGCTGGAAGAAGACTGAGAAGCTCGTCAAGGAGCTCGCAGAGCTCTGCTGATTTATAATTTCTGTGAAAAATAAAAGCGTCAGGTCGAAAGTGACCTGGCGCTTTTTACTGCACCAATAAAATAAAATAAAATTTAACGCCAAATATTTTTGTTTTATTTTGCTAATTCCGTTTATTTTTCCAAAAAATAAGTTTTTAATTTTACATCTTTGAATCTGATTTCAAAAGGTATAGAATGCACACATAAACAAAGAAGTGATGCAAAGGCGCATCGGTGACACACAGCAGCTGTCACCATGCGCCTTTTTGCATGGAAAGCACAGAAAGAAGGAAATTATGTTAAGAACAAGACTTGAATCAGATTCGATTGGCTCTATGATGATCCCGGCAGATGTTTACTACGGAGTACAGGCGCTTCGCGCAAACCGCAACTTCCAGATCACGGGCCAGAATATGAATCCGGATTTCCTTCGGAACCTGGCGCTTATAAAGAAAGCAGCCGCAATTACGAACTGCCTGGCCGGAGACCTCTCACAGGAAAAGGCCGAGGCAATCGAGAGAGCCTGCGATGAGGTTATCGCAGGAGATCTGAGAAAGGCCTTCATCGTCGATCCGATTCAGGGTGGCGCCGGGACCTCAGCAAATATGAACATGAACGAGGTCATCGCTCACCGCGCCTCAGAGATCCTTGGAGCCGGAAAGGATACCTACAGGGTTCATCCGAATGACGATGTGAACATGGGCCAGTCGACAAACGACACGATCCCTACCGCCGGAAAAATGACCGTTCTTACTCTTGCCAAGCCAATGCTTGCTGAGTTCGGCCGTCTCTACAGAGCACTTGAGGAGAAGGCTGACGAGTTCAAGGACGTGATAAAGATGGGCCGTACCCAGCTTCAGGATGCAGTTCCTATGACCTTAGGCGAGACCTTCCACGCATACGCTACAATGGTTAAGCGCGCGGCAAAGCGTGTTGAGAAATCTCTTGATGAAATGAAATCAGTAAACATGGGTGGAACGGCTATCGGAAGCTGCATGAATGCTTCTGATTACTATGTAGACCACATCGTTCCTGTCCTTTCAAAAATATCCGGACTTCATCTTACTCAGGCTGATGACCTCTTTGATGCTACTTCGGATATCGATGGATTTTCAGCAGTTTCAGGAGCCCTGAAGGCAGGCATGGTTTCCATCTCAAAGATGTGCAATGACCTTCGTCTCCTCTCAAGCGGTCCTCGCTGCGGACTTCATGAGATAAACCTCCCGGCAAAGCAAAACGGTTCATCTATTATGCCTGGAAAAGTAAACCCGGTTATCCCAGAGGTAGTAAATCAGGTTACTTTTCTTGTGGCAGGCCATGATACCACGATAATGATGGCAGCTGAGGCTGGCCAGATGGAACTCAACGCTTTCGAGCCTGTTACCTTCCACCAGCTCTTCGAGTCTGTCATAGCAGTCACAGGAGCGATCAGGACTCTTGTAAACAACTGCATCCTCGACCTTACAGCAAACAAGGAGCACTGCCGTAAGCTGGCAGAGAACTCAACCGGAATTGCTACAGCATTAAGCCCGAAGGCCGGCTACCAGAAGGCCGCCTCTATCGCGAAGACTGCTCTTCATAACGGCACATCGGTCCGTGAGGAGGCTCTTAAGACAGGAATCTTCACAGATAAGGAGCTTGACAGTCTTTTAGACCTTTCAAAGTCAGTTGGAAAGACCGGCGCTGCAAAAGCCGCAGCTATGTAAAAATAAATTCTATACGTAAATAAAAAACAGCCGCAGAAAAAATCTGCGGCTGCTTTTTCACACTGGAATATCTCTGTGCTCGACAGAAGTCGAGAAGACTATAAGAGTCTTTGTATGTCCGTATTTCTGCAGGACATTTATCAGGTGGTCGAGCTCCTCTGTGCGTTTGAAGGCGACTTCAATGATCATCGAATAGTCGCCGGTTACACAGTTGCATTCTATGACATTCGGAATCTTTGCGATAAAGTCGTAGAACTCGCTCTTGTCCTTCGGCGCGACCTCGAGGTTTACGAAGGCCTTGATACCATATCCAAACGATGAGAGGTTTACAGAGGTGTGAAAGCCGGTGATAATCCCGTTTTCCTTAAGCCTTCTGATTCTGGCCGAAACCGTAGGCGAGGTCAGGTAGAGCTGTTTTGCAATTTCTTTCACCGGCATCCTCGCATTCTGCATAAGAAGGTCGATGATTTTTCTATCAATCTCATCGGGTGTATAGCTCGCAGGTGCCACCTCATCCGGATTAAAATTCTTATCCATTATTTCATCGCCAGCTCGTAGTTCTTAGCTACAACATCCCAATCAAGAACCTTAAAGAATGCGTCGATATAGTCGGCCCTGAGATTCTTATACTTCAGATAATAAGCGTGCTCCCAGACATCAAGAGCAAGGATGGGCTTTACATCAAGTCCCTCACTGAATGGATTGTCCTGGTTCGGGCTCTTTGTAATCGTGAGGTTTCCGACCTTGTCAGAATTGAGCCATGCCCAGCCGGAACCGAACTGACCTAAGGCAGCTGTCTTAAGCTGTGCCTTCAGCTCGTCCACACTGCCGAAGGTGTCGTTTATTTTTGCAAGAAGAGCGCCAGACGGTTCAGCTGGCTTTGGCGACAGCTCGGAAAAATAAAGGTTATGGTTGTAGAATCCGCCGCCGTTGTTCTTTATGGCGGTTCTGAGCGTGTCATCACTTACAACTGACAGATCAGAAAGCAGTTCCTCGATCGGCATTCCCGCAACACCGGCCTTCTCAGCCAGATCGTTCAAGGTCTTGGTATAAGTGGCATGGTGCTTACCATAATGTGTCTCTATCGTAAGCGTGTCGATAGCCGGCTCTAATTCGTCAAAGCCATAACTCAGTTTAACCTGTTCGTACATAAGCAGCTCCTTTCATTGATTGTGATCATGATTTAATTGCTACTCTGATGATACCATCTGAGACGAAAAAAAACAACGAAAATTTCACGCTGGCATTTATACATATTTTCCTAGACAGCATTTTTTATATATGCTAAGATACTTAAGAGAAACTAAACTTTCTACAGAGGAGGACACTTATGCTTAAAGCAGAGCACGTGACGAAGAAATACAGAAAAACTATCGCTGTAAACGACGTGAGCTTTACACTTGAACCGGGGAGCGTGACGGTTCTTTTGGGACCGAACGGAGCGGGCAAATCCACACTTTTCAAATCTATCATCGGATTCCTGAAGTACACCGGAGAGATTACTCTCGACGGGATTCTTAACAAAACGCCGGAGGCGAGGGCCCGGATGGGCTACATCCCTGAGATGCCTGCGCTCTACCCGAATCTTACGGTAAAAGAGCACATGGAATTCCTCGCGAGAGCCTACAGGCTTAAGGACTACAAGGACAGGGCGGATCAGCTTCTTGAGGATTTCGAGCTTACTGACAAGAGCAAAAAGTTCGGAGACGAGCTCTCGAAGGGAATGCAGCAGAAGTTGAATCTCTGTCTTGGATTACTTCCAGATCCGGAGGTCGTGATAATGGATGAGCCGATGATAGGCCTTGATCCGCATGCCATCAGAAAGCTCAAGGAGATAATAGAGCAGGAGCGCAGTGCAGGAAAGACAGTTATCGTGAGCACCCATATCATAGACAGCGTGGATATGCTCTGGGACCGCGTCCTTATCATGAAGGAGGGAGTGCTTCGCGCCGACATGACAAAGGACGAGCTGGATCAGACCGGCAAGACCTTGGAGCAGCTCTTCTTCGAGATCACGGAAGGCGGTGGCGAATGAAGCTTTTTGGTTACTATGCCTTTCATTCATTTATAAATCAGGTCAGGAAGCTCCTAAAGAGCTGGGTTATAATCTTTATTCTGGTTTGCGGCCTTGGCGGCGGTCTGATAGGCGTTATGGCTGGAAGTACCGCCTCAAAGATTGAGGAAAACCAGACCAGGCAGGAGACACAGAATCCTGAAAAAATAAACGCAGAAAAGCCAACTGATACGATAGAGCAGATGGTAAAGGCGTCAGGCCTTGAAAAACAGGAGCTGGTGTGCCTTGGCATGACAGTTGCAACAATTATCATTCTACTGTATTTTCTGGGATCGGCTGATGGCGGTGGAAAAATCTTTCTGCCGGCAGACGTAACTCTTCTGTTTTCTTCGCCGCTGCGGCCACAGTCGGTGCTTATTTTCAGGCTGTTCGTGCAGATGGCAGTATCGGTATTTTTAATAGTCTACATGGGCTTTGCCTTCCTGCCTATGATGTCAGAAACCGGAGCCATAAAGCCGATACTGCTTATTGTATCGTGGATTCTTATTTTTACAGTGGCAAAGCTTATCCAGGTGCTTTTCTACCTGCTCTGCGAGGAAAGACCTTCTGTCAAAAAATCCCTGCGTTACGTGATCATAGCGATTGCGGCAGTTCTGTTGGGCTCGATCTATGCCTACTCAAAGCAGGATGGGGTTTCAGCGATAATGGCGGCAGAAAGAGTCCTGAATGCGCGCGGGACAGACTGGATACCGATATATGGCTGGCTGAAGGGTTCTGTGGTAGAGGCGGTGAATGGCAATTACCTGTATTCAGTGATCTGCATTGCGCTTTCCGTGTTGTCGGCAGCAGGTCTTCTATTTGTGATCTACCGCCAGAAGGCTGACTACTACGAATCCGCTATTGAACAAACGGCTAAGACCGCCGCGAGACTTGAAAAAGCAAGGGAGTCAAAGAGCGGTATAGCAACTGAGTCTAAGAAGAAGCACTCGGAAAAATCACGTGAAAGAAAGGGCATAGGCCATGGCTGGGGCGCGTCGGTATTTTTCTTTAAGGCCATGTACCAAAGACTCAATACACCTGCCTTCGGAATCATAACCAAAACTTCTATCACATATCTTGCGGCTGCTGTGATCGGTGGACTTTTCATCCATGGGCAGTGGGATATAGACGGAACGCTTGCATCGGTATTGATTTTACTCTTCATGGTTTTCTGGAGATCGCTGGGCAATCCGCTTGGAGAAGACACCAGGATGGGATTTTACACATTAATCCCTGAAAGTCCATGGAAAAAGCTGTTCTTCTCGCTGATTTCAGGAACTGTAAACAGTCTCCTGGACCTGGTTCCGGCGCTGATTGCTGTAATTGTGCTCTTCAGGCCGTCAGCTGCACTGCTTCTTACATGCATAGGCCTTTTGGCAACGACCGACCTCTATGCGACTCTCGTGAGCACTTTCCTCGATTCGTCGATACCGCAGACAGTAGATAAATCAGTAAGGCAGATAGTTCAGATAACCTTCATATATTTCGGCCTGATGCCGGATATAGTCATAATTGTGATGGGCTTTATGAAGGACCATCTGATAGAGGTGCTTCCGGTCTGCATACTATTAAACCTGACTATCGCAGTAATATTCTTTGCGATAACTCCTCTTGTGATGGAGGATATGAGAGTCCGCCCTGCGAAGCCGACAATTGATACCTGTACTGGTGATCTGAAGGCTGTGAGAAAACGCATTTCAAGAATTGGAATCGGCTTGGCAGTTATAATAATTGTATCTGTTGTCTCGCAGCTTCTGGTAAATTTCCTGGTAGGAAAATTCGCTCCTGGAGTTCTCGCAACCTCATGGGGTACCTGGCTTATAGCGATGCTGCCAGAGTATCTCTTTGGTTTCCCGGTGGGACTTTTTATCATTCGAAAAGTAAACGCCACCCCGCCAGAGAGCAGACCTCTCGGCGCTAAGAATTTCCTTGCGGCTATACCGGCGGGTGTCTTTTTAGTTGTGGCAGGCGCGATAGTGGGGCAGCTTGTGCTTTTGCTGATTTCACTTGCCTATAAGGGAGTACAGACGACATCGGCAGTCTCTATGATGTCATCTGTGGGACCACTGTGGATTCGGATACTTTTCCTTGTGATCCTTGCACCTATGATCGAGGAGTTTACTTTCAGAAAAACTCTGATCGACAGGATGAGGCCATATGGCGAGACTACGGCGATTTTCTTCTCGGCACTGGCATTTGGACTGTTCCACGGTAATTTTTCACAGATGTTCTATGCCTTCGGTATGGGCCTCGTATTCGGTACTATCTACGAAAAGACAGGACGGCTGCGCTACAGCCTGATCCTTCATATGGCAACAAACTTCCTTGGCGGAATCGTAGTTCCGTCACTGATTTCAGGACTAGGCGACATCTCGAGTATGAAGACATCGGACTTACCGATAGGCCTTATCATCTATGTGATAGCCTACTATGGCCTGGCGATGGTTGGATTCGTGGTTTTTGCTATCCGCTGCGTGCGGATACGATTCTACACTCAGCCAATGGAGCTTCCGCGTGGCAGAGTAGTCCGCACAGTCTACGGGAATGTCGGGATGCTCGTATTTTTCGCAGCAATAGCTGTGGTTGTAGTGATGCAGACTATCGGTTGACTTGAGTTTTGCCATAAATAGTGCTAACATCACACCATGATAACTACTTCAGAGAAAAAAGAAAAATACATAGAAATCGCCGTAACTGACGGCCGCGACATGGAAGGGACCGAGAGCTCACTCGCTGAGCTCGCGCGGCTTTTGGACACTGCAGGGGCAGAATGCGTCTACATGGTGACGCAGACCATGGAGGCTCCATCGCCGGCGACATATATAGGCAAAGGAAAAATAGACGAGCTCCGGGAATTTATCGACGCCTTCGATGCTGACGGCGTGATAAGTGACGACGAGCTGACACCAGCGCAGATGGGAAATCTCGAGGCAGCGCTCGATGTAAAGGTCATCGACCGCACGATGCTGATCCTCGATATTTTTGCACAGCATGCCACGACGAAGGAAGGACAGATTCAGGTCGAGATGGCGCAGCTTCAGTACAAGTCGAGCAGGCTTTCCGGAAGCGCGGGAATCGCGATGTCGAGACTCGGCGGAGGAATTGGCACCAGAGGACCTGGTGAGACAAAGCTTGAGACCGACAGACGCCGTATCAGAGACCGGATTTCGTCGTTGAGAAGGCAGCTCAAGGAAATGGAGAAGAACCGGGAAAATACCAGAAAATCCCGTTCGAAGAACCAGATACCTGTTTTTGCGATTGTGGGCTATACGAATGCCGGTAAATCGACGCTATTAAACGCTCTGACAGGCTCGTCGGTTTTAGAGGAGGACGCACTTTTTGCGACTCTCGATCCGACTACCCGTAGAATGGATTTGGGTGATGGCTGGCAGGTTCTGCTTACTGATACAGTCGGATTTATCAGCAAGCTTCCGCACCATCTGATAGACGCTTTCCACTCGACACTTGAGGAGGCAAAGTACGCCGACTATATAATTCATGTGGTCGATTCCTCGGACGCTGCCCACGAGAGAAATATGGATGTGGTCTATAAGACCTTAAGTGACCTGCAGATCTCCGGAAAGCCGATACTTACAGTCTTCAATAAGGATGACAAGGCGGAAAATGCCCGCCCTCTCTTTGATGGACATGCGGACCTGGCAGTTCACATCTCAGCAAAGACCGGACAGGGACTTGACGACCTTAAAAGAGCTATGAAAAAGCTTTTGATGTCAGGCATGAAGCAGATAAACGAGGTGATCCCTTACACCGAGGGCTCCCGCCTCGAAAGACTCCACGAATACGGTCACATCATAAAAGAGGAGTACCGTCCGGACGGAGTGTATGTCGAGGCATATGTCAATCGGGCTTTTTCATGAAGCTGATGAATTTTTCAAGGCGGTTCGGAATGAATACGCCTTTTTGTGTACTAAAACAGGATTCCACACAGAAAAAGTGCGGTGAGCCTGTTTTTATGTGCTTTTTACGGACTGAGAATTGATTATGATAAAACCAATATTTAAATATTTTGAAGAAATAAACTCCACGAATCTGGAAGCAAAAAGAGAAGGTGAGGCTGGTGCGCCGGAATTTACTGTTATATCGGCTGGAACGCAGACGGCAGGCCGCGGCCGCAGCGGTCATACCTGGATTTCGCCAAAGAAAATTTCTGTAGCTACAAGCATACTTTTATATCCGGATGGCATTTCGATGGAACATCTTCCGAGGCTGACAATTATAGCTGGAGTGGCAGTAGCAGAAGCAGTAGAAGAACTCTATCCGCTGCATACTCAGATCAAATGGCCGAACGACGTGTTAATAGATTCAAAGAAGATTTGTGGCATACTCACAGAGATGGAAGCTGAGAATGGACATGCAAAGCAGGTAGTCTGCGGCATCGGAGTGAACGTCCACCAGAAAAAGGAGGATTTCGCGCCAGAGATCAGGGATATGGCAACCTCGCTCGACATTGAATTGGAAAAACAGATAGATGCGAATGATACAGCAGGTATGCAAAAAGCGAAATCAAGCAACTTTGATCAGAAATCAATTCCATTAGATTTTGAGAAAAAATGGCAGCAGGCTTCAAGAAAAGCGATAACCGAGGCTATCTGGCAGCATTTTTTAAAGCATTATGAGATTTTCAGGGCAAACGGCGGAAGTCTCGAAGGAATCCTTGAAAGCTATAACAGCCGCCTCGCCAACAAAAACAAGCGCGTCCGCGTAGTCCACCAGGTACACGATTTCGAAGGAATGGCACTTGAAATGGATCCTGATGGCAGGCTTCTTATCAGACGTGACGATGGAAGCATCACAGCGGTGGATTCCGGAGAGGTTCATGTGCGCGGACTTTATGGATATGTGTGATATTTGCCGGTCCCGGAAGGAGACCGGTTTTTCTCATAAAATTTTTTAATAAAGGTATTGCAAAAAGGTCTGAAATGGTGTATATTGTCATTAAGACAAACGGTTGCGCAGACTCTTAACAGCAGTCTGCCATGTATAACAAGCTGCGCAGACTCTTGACAGCAGTCTGCCATGTATAACAAGAGGAAAATGGTTTTATGAGAGTCAAGGAATTTTTATACGGAGGGGATTACAATCCAGAGCAGTGGCCGGAGGAAGTCTGGGAAGCGGACATGAAGATGTTCAAAAAAGCGCACATAAACGAACTGACTCTGAATGTGTTCTCCTGGGCGGCGCTGCAGCCGTCAGAAGACGAGTATGATTTTTCAAAACTGGATAAGATCATGGAACTCGTCAGAGCGAATGACATAAAGGTCATGCTCGCGACATCGACAGCCGCAACTCCGCCATGGATGGCAAAGAGACATCCTGACATTCTGCGCACGGACGGAAACGGAATGAAGAGAAAATACGGCGCAAGGCACAACTTCTGCCCGTCATCGCCGACCATGAGAAAATACGCCCCGCTCCTTGCCCAGAAACTAGCAGAGAGATATAAGGATTATGATAATATCATAGCCTGGCACATAGGAAACGAGTATGGTGGCGAGTGCCACTGCGATAACTGCCAGAAGAATTTCCGCAGCTGGCTTCAGAAAAAATACGGTACCATAGATGAGCTGAACCGCGCCTGGAACACTTCATTCTGGAGCCATACCTACTATGACTGGGACGAGATCCAGATCCCGGATGAGAGAAGCGAGAACTTCATATCAGAATGCGGGAAAAAGATAACTCAGGTCCAGGGCCAGTTCCTCGATTACAAGCGCTTCAATTCAGATATAATGCTTGAGGAGTACAGACTTGAGAGAGACGCCATTAAAAAAATAACCCCGGACATCCCGATCACAACGAACTTCATGTGGTTCTTCTACGATCTGAATTATCGCGAGTGGGCGAAATACACAGACTTCGTATCATGGGACTGCTATCCACATTACGATACAGATCCGGCAGAGCTTGCGATGGCGCACGACCTGATCCGCGGAGTCGGCGGCCAGAAACCATTCGCGCTGATGGAATCGTCACCGTCAGTGACGAACTGGCAGCATATAAATCCGTTGAAGAGGCCGGGCCAGATGACGCTTTACAGTCTTGAGGCAGTGGCACATGGCGCGGATACCGTTCAGTTTTTCCAGATGAGAAGGTCAAAAGGAGCCGCCGAGGCCATGCATGGAGCGGTAATCGAGCATGTCGGACTCGCAGGCACAAGAGTATTTGACGAGGTCGAAAAGCTCGGTTCACGTCTTGAAAAAATGAACGAGATCCTCGGAAGCACCGTCCCATCCGAGGCCGCAGTCGTATTTGACTGGGAAAACTGGTGGTCAATCGATGCGCTCCAGGGCCCGAATGAGCTGCTGGATTACAAGAGCGAGTGTATAAATTATTACAGGGCATTTTTTGAAAATCACATCCCGGTAGATGTGATAGGACTCGAAGACGACCTTTCGAAGTACAAGCTGGTAGTTGCCCCGATGCTCTTTATGGCATCAAAGGATTATGCAGAAAAAATAAAAGATTACGTCAGAAATGGTGGTACCTATGTCGCAACGGCGATGACCGGATATGTGGACAAAAACTACCTGTTCTACCAGGGAGGATATCCAGGCCCATTCAAGGAATTATTCGGACTCTGGGTCGAGGAGCAGGACGCACTTGCGTCAGAAGCACCAAACCACTTCGAGTGGAACGGACAGGAGTATGAGGCACAGCTGATCTGTGACCAGATCAGACCGTTATCAGAGCTTAAGAAGCTTATAGAGCAGAACAAAAAAGAGCTTGGAGACCTGGCCTACTTTAAGAGCCCGGCATACCAGATATCCGAAGAAGCAGGCGATATGACAGTCGACGGAACCTACACAGATGATTTCTACAAGGGAAGCCCTGTCATCACAGAGAATGCCTTTGGCAAGGGCCGTGTGTACTACATCGGCACCCAGTCCACCCCAGACTTCTATAAATCATTTATGAGTGAGGTAACAAAAAAAGCCGGTGTAAAGCCAGCAGCTGAGAACGTGGAAGAAGGAGTGGAAGTAGCCGTAAGGGAAAATGAAAACGGTAGGTTCCTTTTCTACCTGGATCATAAGAACAACAGAGTTGAGATAAAGAAGGCATGATAAAAGCCGGGGCCTGCGCCCCGGCTTATTCTGTCAGGAAAGCATGAATTCCCGACAGACATCTTCAAGCTCGCTGTAGGTGTGGATCTCGTTGACCACCCGCCTGAACCGGATTCCGTTGCGGCGGCCGGCGGTGTACCAGCCTGCGTGCTTGCGCATCTCGCGGATGGCGCGGTCTTCTCCTTTGAGCTCGATCTCGAGTCGTGCGTGCTTGAGAAGCATCTCCATAACCTCGGAAGAACTCGGAGGAGCAGCAGGCACACCGGTTTTAAGCTCAGAGAGAATCTGGGCAAAAATCCACGGATTACCACGGGCGGCGCGTCCGATCATAAAACCATCACAGCCGGTGACGTCGTACATTTTTTTAATATCAGAAGCAGAGTGCAGGTCTCCATTTCCGATAACCGGGATGGAGACCTTTTCTTTGACCTGACGGATGATATCCCAGTCGGCCTGACCGCTGTAATACTGCTCACGAGTCCTGCCGTGCACAGCGACAGCCGAGCCGCCGGATTCCTCAATCACATGGGCAATTTCAGGCGCATTGATATGCTCTGCATCAATACCAGCACGGATTTTAACAGTCACCGGGCGGTCGGTGGCTTTGACAAGGGAAGAGACTATTTTTCCAACAAGGACGGGACTTCCCATAAGAGCAGAACCGTCGCCGTTGTTAAAGACCTTAGGGACAGGGCACCCCATATTCACATCGAGGATGTCATATGGGACATCTTCGATGATATGAGCAGCCTCGACCATCGCATCCACATCCGAGCCGAAAAGCTGGAGAGAGACAGGATGCTCGTCAGAGGCGATCTCGAGAAGCTCCCTGGTATTTTTGTTGTGGTAGCAGATAGCCTTGGCGCTTACCATCTCCATGCAGACAAGGCCAGCGCCCATTTCGTGGCAGATGCGCCTGAAGGGGAGGTCAGTAACGCCCGCCATTGGCGCGAGGATAAGAGGGTTGGAAAGCTTGACGTTTCCGATAGAAAGTTCGTTCATTTTTTAAAAAGCGATATGCAGTCCTTCAAAAATCAGTCCCCAGAACACTCCGACTATGTAGAGCATAATGGTGATCACGATATTTTCCTTCATGTGGTTCCTGTTCGTTCTGAAGAGGACCATAAGACCGACGCCGGCGCCAACGAGAAGACCGGCGATCATCTGACCGGCGCTCATAAGCCCCTCGATATAGAGCTGTGTGATAAGCACAGAGGCGGCACAGTTCGGGATCAGACCGATAAGGGTTGAGAGGAAAACTCCGAGGATCGGGCTTCCGGCGATAACAGAAGCCACGGCCTCCTTACCGAAATTCTCAACGATAAGAGTCAGAATCACAGTCAGGATAAACACAAAGACCACGATCTGAAGCGTGTGCTTTAGAGCGGCGACGAAGACATTTGTGTGCTCATCCTCGGCGCTTCCGCAGTGCTCACGCTCACAGATGTCGCGGATATGCTTCTCAGATTTCTTGTAGTATCTGGTGTGGCGCACGATAAAGTCGATGCCGAAGCCGCTAATCATTCCGAGAACGGCCTTAGTCACAACGATAGCGGCCATTTTTGCAACAGGGACCTGCTCTGAGATAAAAATAGGCAGCATCTCGTCAGAGGTCGAAGCGAAGACCGCAATCAGAGTTCCGACAGAAATCAGGCCGCCGGAATAGAGGCTTGATGCTGCAGCAGAGAATCCGCACTGCGGAACAGCGCCGACGGCGGAACCGATAAGAGGACCGAACTTCCCGACCTCGGTCATCATATGAACCTGCTTATCAGAGGTGTGTCGTTCGAGAATCTCCATAAGCAGGTAAGTGACAAATAAAAACGGCACTAATTTTACAGTGTCGATACAGGCGTCCAAAAGAGCGTCTAAAAATAAATCCATGAAAATCTCCTGAAAAAAATCTAAGGGTAAAAATTCTTTTTATTATAAAGCTGAAACGAAATTTTTGTCAAGTAAATGAGCACAAAAACACTGCAGCCTGCTGAGAAGCTGCAGTGTCCTGGCTTTTTATGACTGGTTTACTTAGTAAATCTTTTTGCCTTTATATAATCGGAAATCGTCGACGTCTCTTGCTATCCTCTCTGAATTAGTATCGCCTTTCTTTACACGATAGAGGTCACCATCGTACAAATAGAGAACCTGTCCCGATTTTGATACGTACACATTCGAGACATTGGATTTTTCTATTCTGTTTACATCTCCGTCGTTAACGATATTAAGCTCTCCATCTGAACCTACAAGCACATAGCCTCCAGACAGTTTACCAAAATTCGTTACATTAACATCACGGTCTGAGACTACTACGATTCCTTTTCCGTCCCAGTAAGAGAACTTACCTGACCAATCATCTGAGACATCATCCATAAAATAAGTTTTATTATCTATGCTTGATAAAATATATCCGCTCTTTGAGATACGCTTCTCATCTGTGAGAGAGCTTCCGGATATTTTGTAGGAAATAAGCTCAGAAGCGTAGTCGTCATTGTAATAGGAAAAAGTTGCATTTTTTCCAGCCTCGTCTACAAAGACGTTGGATACATTTTTATCCGATGGTAACGATGAGAGCGCACCTCCACTTACGCTGTAGTACTGCTTGGAACTTCCTGAACTACTGTCATCGATATTTTCATCAACAGCGTCAGACAGTTGAGAAACAGAATCATTGGAATCAAAGTTCTGGTACTTGTAATTGCAGTATTCGTAATAATAGCAGTATCCGTCATAATCATCGTAATAGTCGTAATCAAAAGGATCATATTCCTGAAGATTATCGACATAGTCTGAGATATCGACTCCGGTATCATAAGATGACGAATCATCTGCCTTGGTTACTATAGCCAGTTTTCCAGATGTTGAATTGACAGAACTGACTTTATCAGATACCTGCGTGCTGTTCTTTCCGTCATAATAATACAGGTTGTATTCTGGTACTTTGACCTTTGTAGATTTTGCCGCAGATCTTACCTGATCCCTTTCGTCAGCCTCATAATAGGCATCCAGATCCTTCAGATAGTTATATGAATCGAATGAATAGAATTTATCTTTGTTTTTATTGTATGCCATATCAGGCAGGCTGTTTACATAAGTATCTTCATCGTTATAGTAAGCGTATCCATCATCGTCGTAATCAGAATCATAAAAATAATCCGGGATGTAGTCATCATAATAATTGTCCAGAGGTTCCAGATAATCCTCTTTATTTACTGTATTTACTGACTTGTCCTCGGATGCGTATTTATCAGAGACTAAATCTGAGAGTGTCATTTCCGTAGAGTCAGAAGTGGTATACCACAGATCATCATTTTTGTAGTCATAATACTCTGCTTCGACATCGTTTGCTATAGTATCAGTATTTCCTGACATATCAGCCTTCACAAGGCTGTGAGTATCAGAATCGGAGTCATAGTCATACCCAGTCGTATATATAACGCCATTGTCATTATACTGTACTATACTTGTTATCTCATCTATGTCCTTTGGCGATGGGGATTTTCCGAGCTTTGCAGTACAGAGTGTAGTTTCGTCCTTATCTTCATCGTATCTGGAATAGAGGATACGACCGGAATCTATTTTTGCGACATAGCTTACATCTTCATCAATACTGTATTTATCGTCGCCGTTTAAATAGTACAGCTCGTTATCATCGTTACAGTACACCAGGGAATTATCTGATATAAGTTCGTACGTGCTTACATCTCTTGCAACCTCATCGATTTTGCTCTCAGTTTTGCTGCTGTTTTCAGATATATCAGATACCTTGATACGATTCAGGTCATAGCTGTCGGAGTTCCTTGTCTCAGTACCGAAATAGAGGTACTTACCACTAGGGGAGAATCTGGCAGAATAATAGAAGTCGCGGGAAATCCGCTTTTCAGACGGGTCTGATTTCTGGATACCGGTCAGGAGAGATAGATAATCCTTCGACATGATCACAACTGAGTTTTTCAGCAGAGATCTGGTTCTTAAAAAACCTCCTCCAACTACGCAGACCGCCACAGCCGCAGCAGCTATGATAGCGGTAGCTACAATCCTTGGAGTCCGGCGCTTTGGTGGAACAGAGCCGCTTACTACCAGTTGTCCGGTCATTGGGTCAAATGACGGGCCATTGTTGATAGGTTCTCCTGTTATCGGGTCAAATGCAGCTCCATCTGGCTGCCCATTTGAAAACTGCTGTCCCTGCCCATATGAAGACTGTCCGTTTGAAAACTGCTGCTCCTGTGCGTTCCCCTGCGCTGTACCGTCAGGGTTGATGTCAGCCTGAGTTTCCGATATTATTTTTTCTGAAAGGTCAGATGGTACTTCCTCACTTTTTTGATCATCACCGTTGGAGTCGGTCTCAGCCTTTGTTTCGTAAATTATTTTATCGGAAAAGTCAGACTCCTGCTCATCTATAACCAGCTGGCCACAGAAAGGGCATACATTAGCATCATCAGGTATCTCTTTACCACACTTTGTGCAAAACATTCGTCATTCCTCCTTGCTCTTTTTCTATGACCAGGTTCCGTCTTTCTTACGTTTGTCACGTTCCTCTGCCATTTTTTCCAGGTTTTTCTTCTCAGTCTTGTTGAATTTGATCTTCGTCATATCGACCTTATCCGGGTCAGGCTTATACCAGTCTTTTGAGTCGAAGTAATCGATCATGTCCTGATTCGTCTGGAATACGTATCCGTGGCGTGCATAGATTTCATTTATTGCTATTTGAAGCTCCCAGTTGCTCAGATCCTCTATATCACTGGTAGAAATCTCTTTTTTGGAGCTGTCAGGGAATACGTAATCGTCGCTGCTGTCGCTTGAATCATCTGTCTCTTCATCGGTGTCAGAGTCTTCACTGTCAATGGCTCTATCCCCGCGGTCGATGGTCTTTCCGTTGCTGATCGAATCAACAGAGGTTTTATCATTTGACTGATCCTTATCATCAGCATTATTGGTATCGTCGGATTTAGTGTCATCTGTTTTATCACGACTGGAGTCATCGACTGATTCACCATTACTGCTGTAATCAGGCTCTTTTTCCTCTGTTGCAAAAGGACCGATTCCGAGGTACCAGGCGACTCCAACTCCACCTGCGCCGACACCGATTAAAATAACGAGGATAATAACCAGGATTATGACAGTAGTATTCTTCTTTTTTGATTCACCCTTTGTCTCTGACGAATACTGCGGTCTTGTATTTTGCTGAGTAGTCTGCTGAGAGTATGAAGTCTGTCGATTATTCTGATTATAACTGCCACCGTATTGAGGTGTAGGTTGTTTGTCTGAAGGTTGTGTACCCTGCGAATTATTGGTCGCTGTTTTGGTAACCGGAGCTCCGCAGTATTTGCAGAACTTCGCACCATCTGCCAGTTCTTTTCCACACTTTCTGCAATACATTTAGCTTACCTCATTTCATATATATTCAGCCAGCCTGTCTTTATATCAGTGTAGACGCTTTACAGCGGCTGTCCACATTTTACGCAGAACTTGAACCTTGCGGCGTTTAAGCTGCCACAGTTAGGGCAGTACACGGTAGGTTCTCCAGGCTGAATCTGTCTAGGGTCCGCAGCGGCTCGCTTTTCATGCTTTCCGAATACCTGCTGGTCGAGTGTGTTTATTTTTTCAAGCTGCTCTTCCTGAATTCTGATCTCTTCGTTCTTTTTGTCGATCAGCTCGAGGGTAGGCTTTAAAGCCTCAATGTCTATGGAGTCCTTTTTCCACATCTGATAGATCTGGTATCCGACGTTACTAGCCATGGTATCTCTTTCTTTCTTAAGAGAGCTTAAGATGGTCTTGGTTCTTGCCTCCTCCATCATGTTGTTCGTCTTGATGCTTGCTTTTGCCATGCCATTTGAAAGTGAATCAAAAATACCTGCCATTTTGTCTCCTTTTCATTTTTCTATTGACTAATATATAATATACAGCCTCTTTTATTAGTACCACACCTGCTACAGCCACGTCGAAAATTACGAGTCTGTATATGTATGGCCGGCTGTGAGTTCCCTTTAGATACATATTTGCCGGTATGAGCCACTGCACCTGCGGTAACCTTACTCCTGCTATTACCGGGGATAGTGCGATGGTTGCCATCAGCTCAGCTACCATAAGGATGCAGAGTGTGCTCAGATTACCGCAGCTTATCATAGTGCAGATATAAGCTGTGCCACAGACTGCAGCCGTGTACAGCATCAGGTTTATGAATTCCCTAAGCGGATCGGTAAATACTCCGGCACCTAATATTCCCAGGATGAAGACGGCCACAGCGTTTATCATCACAGCGAGACCACCAGCCAGGCTCATCCAGATCTTTGTCCTTCTGTTTACACCACCGTAGAGACCGTTTTTCTCATCGGTTACAGTATAGATAGCGGCGACGAAGGCACAGGCCAGAAGCCACGCAGCCATGATTCCTCTCACGGGAGCCATCAGATACGGGATATCCTCGTTGTCGGCTTCATCGGGATAGGAGAGGGTGATCAGCTTCCTGTCAGGGTGCATTTCATCATATACATCCCGAATCTCCTGGTCAGATACAGCATCAGAGCTTATACCCAGTGTATTTCTGATATATCCCTCGTAAGCGGAGTAGACAGCATGCTTTAAGATGTTTGCGGCTAAAACCTCGCTGGAAAGCCTGCTGATCGTACTCTTACTGTTCTTACGAATCTGATAGACAGTGACCACAGGGGAGAGATCGCCACCTTTTACCATGGCGTTTATTTTTTCATCTATATCAGCCTTAAACACCCAGGCCACATCGGCTTTTCTGGTGCGCACCAGGTTTCTGGCTTCTCTCTTTGAAGAAACCATCTGGAAGTTGATCACGTCTGAGTAATCTTTCAGCCCGTCCTCGAGCTGCTCTACATAGGCAGATGATTCTCCTGGGAAAAATATGGCCACACGCATGATTCCGTCAGATCCCGACGAGGTGACCCTGATGCTTACGATAAGTATCGGCAGTACCATGATCAGTAGAAAAAAAGTCTTCCTGCAGTACAGCCTTTTCAAAAATAAAAGAAAAACTCTCAATGCCCTCATGATGCACTCCCCCGAAGCTTTCTGCTCCTGGCTGTAACCGAAATGAACAGGCATAGCACTGCATAGGCTGTCAGGGACAGGAGATAAGGGTTTATCAGGCTGTCATAGTGATAGTACTTATCTAACATGAGCATCGCCTGTCCAGTTGGAAACGCCGTTCCCAGGTCCATGATCGGCTTTGGGAACATAGTTTTCAGGTAAAAATAACCGGATATATAGCTCATACCTGCAAGGACTCCTGCCTGCAGGATCATGCCAGTGACCACTCCGTCTGAGATTTCAAAGAACATAAACTGCATCGCTGTAAAAGTAAACGATATCAGATATAAAACAGGTAGGAAATGTAGTATGCCAATACCCATTACAGCATGTACAGCTACATTGCCTATCAGAATTATCACTGTGAGGCAGAACAGGTAATGGAGCAGATAGGTAAGGTACTCGAGCATCACCTGTGAAAACGGCCACACTCCTTTGGCGGATGAGAGCTTCTGAACCAGCAGATTCTTTCTGAAAAAAATCGGGCTGAAGATTATACTCATCAAAAGCATGGCAAAAAGCGCTGACCCAGCCATGAAGTTTTGTAAAGAGGAGTATCCGGCGCCACTGCCGTTAATATTTATGACTGAGATCATTTCCTTCCTGTCGAGACTCAGGTCGAGTGTGTTCAGGATAAAATCGTCAGAGTCTTTATCTGGATGCGCATATCCCTGTTCTTTGGCTATATCATAGACACTGAAAGCAGCTGTCTGGGTATAATCTAAGATGTCGGAGAGCGTATTTATCGATTTACCGATCAGGATACTTGAGATACCCTTCTGTCCGCTGGCTACAACGACTTTTATCGGGGTATCGTTTGTTCCTCTTTCTATGGAAGACTCCCAACCGGGGCTGAAGACCACATAGGCATCCAGCTTGTCTGAGGTAAAAAGGTCGTATGCCTGTTTTTCATTTTTGACCACCTTGTAGTCGAAGACTTTGCCTATCGAGTCATTCCCCATAAGCATACTCATACCCCAGTCGAGGTATTCGTCCTTCGGTGGCCTGACCACCCCTACCATATATTTCCTGCTGCTCCCTGAAAGAGGGAGATTCATAAACATCAAAGCGGCAAGACTGATGACAAAGGCACATAGAAGTATCGATCCCGGCAGTGTAAAAGGCAGGTACGAGATATTTCTTTTGACCAGTGTTTTGAAATACCGCTTTTTCATAGACATTCCGACAGCCCCTCTACGCTGCCTCCCTCGTATCGTACTGCTTTGCCTTCCTTCAGGATAAAAATCTGGATGCAGTCTTTCAGGAGAGAAAGATCGTGGGATACTACTAATACAGTCCGCCCTTCGGCCGCGTAACCAACTAAAAATTTTTCTATTTCGTTCTTTCCCTCGAGATCGAGACCGGTAGTCGGTTCGTCGAGGAGCAGCATCCTTGGACTTCTGATGAGGACAGAAGCAATGGAGAGCCTTTTTTTCATACCACCGGAAAGCTTAGAGGCTTTTTTCTTTAAAAAACTGTTTATTCCAAGCATCGATGCAGCACCACCTGGAGAAAGCTGGCGGAGAACGTCTGCTTTGTCATTCCAGAGGAGCAGATTATCATAGGACGACAGTTCCGGCACCAGAGGATCTACCTGTGGTACGTAACCTATTTCATGACTTAAGTATGCACCGCTGACAGTTCTGCCATCTATAGAGAAGCTGCCGGTATCAGGAGTTATAACTCCTGCAAGTATTTCAAGCAGGGTAGATTTCCCGGAACCATTGCGGCCGGTGATACCGGTGAGGCTGCCCTCTTTGAGCTCGAGTGAAAGGTTATCGAGCACCTTCTGTCTGCCATATGATTTACACAGATTAGAGATCTCAATCATAGCTTTATCAGTATTGGTAGAGATAGTTATCCTTAAAATCCTCTATCGCGCTGTTGGAAACTCCAAACTCTTTAGCGATAGCTTCTAAGGAGTCAGTGTTTAAATCATTCAGATACCTCGAAACATCGCGGGAATCTGAAGCGTCGTAATATTGGTTTTTGTCTGGTGATTCCACTCTGCCTGCCTTGCCCTGCTTCATGGAAAAATCACCGCTGGCCAGTAGATCATCACCATCTTTTACTTCGAGGTTGAATGCAATCTTATTTTTGGAATTCTTAAAGTCAACTGCAAAAGTAAAATTAGAAAGTATCCTGGCAGTCTTTTCGTCATAAATCATATCATTAAGTATTTCTCTGCTTGGCTGATATGATATCTGGCCTTTTGGTATGCCCTTCAGGGCAGAGTCAAGGTTAAAGGATTTAAGGTCTATCTCTCCAATAGATGTAAAAGTGCCTGAATTTATATCCAGCTGTCCGGTAAGAGAAGAATTTCTTCCTTTGCCGGAACCCTCAATCATCTCATAACGTCTGTTGTAAGAGTCACCATCTAAAGATACGCTGATTCCCCACTTGTTCCATTTCCTCGGCATGATGCAGGTGAACTCATCTCTGTCTACTTCAAGCATGAATCCGGAGATATCTGTGCCGAACATTCCCCTCATATACAGGGTAAGTCTTATGTCACCTATTTCATCGGAATCGAGATCACCAAGGGAATCCAGACTGTCTTCGATGCTGTCAAGGAAGTCATCATAGCTGATATCTGACGTCATATCTCTTGGCAGGTTATCAAAGGCCTCCTCTAAATCCTTGTCGTCACGGATAGCGTCTGTGAGTTCATTACTCAGATCATCAAAGTAATCTCTGTCGAGCTCTACAGTCAGTGCAGTAACTTTTTCTGTAACTCCGTCAGCACTGATCGAGGTGGATGACTTTTCTACATCCTTGAGATTCTTTACGGCTATAGTGCCGTATTTTTTCAGCTCTTTGTTCAGCGTCTTCTTGTCGATAATGTTGAAGAGCGCCTGCTGATCCAGATTCGCATCCTGCAGAGACGATATGGAATCATCATAATTGTACAGATCAGGTCCTAAATAGAGTCCCTTTCCATCAGGATTAAGCTCATCGCTTTTCAGATAGATTTCAGGACTCGAAGAATCTATATCTGTGATATATCCGTCTATGGAAAAAGTATTTCCCTGTTTTGTCTTAAACTCTGCTGTAGTACTTGCCTGACCATTTTTCTGATTAGCTGAAATCTTTGCGGAGATGCTTTCTCCTGAATCTATGTCCAGACCGGCCAGTCGAAGATAATTCTGAAGTCCATCTCCTGCCTTTAGAGAACCAGAGGCCTGAACACCGACATTCTGTGTATCGGCTCCATAGAACAGGTTATTTCCATAGATAGAGGAAGCATCGTCTGAGAGGTCACTGACCAGGCGGCCCATGGCTCTCTGGAATCTTCTTTCAGGAGTATTGAGAAAAATAGTGACAGCCAGGCAGGCAGCTCCTGCAGCAACAGCCGCTATAATTAATGGCTTTATGAACTTTTTAGGTGGCTTCTTCTGGCCTATCAGCTCACCGGTCATAGGATCGAAAACTGGCTGATCGGCATTCTGAAATGAATTGGAATCATTCGGTATAGATGAAACAGGATAGATAGGCTGGCCGGTCATCGGGTCGTAGCTTACCTCAAAAGATTGATCGTTGGCAGAGTCTTTCTCTGAGTTTTGGGCAGTATCAGAAGGAGTTTCTTCTTTTGCTTCTGCTTCATCAGAAGGCTCTTCTTTTTTGGTGTCTTCAGGAGAAACTAATGGGACGTCCTTTAATCTGTGTCCGCATCTGGGACAAAGGATATAATCGTCTTCAATTCTGGCTCCACAATTTTCACAATACATCTGTACTACCCCTCCTGGCTTTAAAAATTAAGGGACTGGGGAAATTCTCTCCCACATCCCCGCCTGACTATTGTTAGCAATACGATTATATATTTGGGTACATTTTTTGTCAATTGATTTTTCACAGAAAATTCACAAAGAATCAGCCTGAATAACCACTTCGAGCCCACTTTGAATTAAATAATACGCAAAGTTTTAACTTGAATTATCTCTACATTTATAATATTCTGATATCAGAGAGACGTCAGATAGGAAATATCTTTGTGAATTTCCGCATACCTGATTCACTGTGGGGAAAAACGCTTCAGTTAAGACTTACAGAGTATGAGCAGTCCGGAACCCTGCAGAATACACGGTTTACACTTGTCCCTACAGATGAGTCGAGAATGCTCCCACTCAGGGGGAACAGCGTCAAATTCATCATATTCGGCGTATTTATGGCAGATGGGGCGGCGATGAGTTTATCGCGGTCTTCAGGGACGGAGATGAGCTTTCGAGATTTAAGTATGCCTTTGATTCTCTGGTCAAAATAACCGCAGAGGGAAATGAGCTGCCTATTCAGTTCTCGATTTCAGTCGGATATTATGAGCACGTGCCCGGAACTGATGAGAGCGTAAACGACTGCATAAATCATGCAGATGATGCGATGTATGAAGTGAAGAAGGCAAAAAAAGCTGCGCGCAGAGACTGAAATGGTGTATAATCATAGAATACTGTTTTTAAAGGAGACCACATGGATTTATACGGAAAGAATTTTTTAAAGATGACAGACTTGAGCGCTGAAGAGATCACAGGACTTATCGACCTTTCAGCCAGACTTAAGAAGGAAAAGAAGGACGGGGTATCACAGCTTGATTATCTCCGTGGCAAAAATATCGCTCTTATTTTTGAAAAAACAAGTACCAGGACCAGATGCTCATTCGAGGTCGCAGCTCATGATATGGGAATGACGACTACCTATCTCGATCCGTCAGGCTCACAGATAGGAAAGAAGGAGAGCATAAAGGATACCGCGAGAGTCCTTGGAAGGATGTTCGACGGAATCGAATACAGAGGCTTTGGTCAGGAAATAGTAGAACAGCTTGCTCAGTTTGCCGGAGTTCCAGTATGGAACGGCCTTACAAATGAGAGCCACCCTACACAGATGATAGCAGATATGCTTACGATAAAGGAGCATTTAGGCAGAATAAAAGGTGTCAGGTTCGTATATATGGGAGACGCCAGATATAACATGGGCAACTCACTGATGGTCACCTGCGCTAAGCTCGGAATGGACTTCGTGGCCTGCACGAATAAGAAGTATTTCCCAGAGGAGCAGCTCGTCGAGTACAGCCGTAAGGTAGCAGCAAAGAGCGGCGGAAGCATAACTCTTACTGAAAGCGTAGAAGAGGCCTGCAGCGGAGCTGACGTCATCTATACAGATGTCTGGGTATCGATGGGTGAGCCTGACAGCGCCTGGAAAGAGCGTATCCACGACCTTCTCCCATATCAGGTAAATGACAAGGCACTTTCATACGCAAAGGATTCAGTTATCTTCATGCACTGCCTTCCATCATTCCATGACTTAGACACTCAGATCGGCCGTCAGGTAAATGAGAAATACGGCCTCGCTGAGCTTGAAGTCACAGATGAAGTCTTCGAGGGACCTCACTCAGTAGTCTTCGATGAGGCTGAGAACAGAATGCATTCTATCAAGGCAATCATGTACGCTACATTGGTGAAGTAATGTATCAGAAAGATAAAATTGTACTCTGCGCGGCAAGCGCATACAATAAAAAATATTATCTGAACCCGGACTTTGACAGCCTTCCGGACCAGGTCAAGAAGGAGCTGCAGATCATGTGCGTTCTCTTTACAGAGGATATAGGCGGCATAATCGAGCTCTATTTCGATCAGGAGGGAAGCCTCCATCTGATGACAGATTCAGAGGAGGGCGACCTGACCTATGATAATATCGGTGCCCCGCTGAAAATCAAGCAGATCCAGAAGGACCAGAGAGAGCTTTTCAGGGAGCTTGAGACCTATTTTCAGGAATTTTACGAGTATTAAGGCGGGACTTAGGAGAAATAATGTTATTAGCAGTAGACGTAGGAAATACGAATATCACGCTTGGAGTATTTTTGGACGGAGTCCTTATCGGAAACTTCAGGCTTAATACCCGTGTCGCCAGGACATCTGATGAATACGGCATCGCCATCAGAAATATCCTCTATCACAACGGTATCGACCATGATAAAGTAAAAGACTGCATCATAGCATCTGTTGTGCCGGCAGTAATGCATTCACTTACGAGTGGAATCATCAAGTATTTTGACACGACACCGCTTATAGTAGCAGCAGGCATCAAGACAGGAATAAATATCCAGACAGAGGTGCCGAGTCAGATCGGCGCAGACAGGATAGTCGACGCAGCAGGCGCATATGAGCTCTATGGCGGACCAGTCATAGTCATAGATTTTGGAACAGCAACGACCTACGACTTTGTCGATGAAAAGGGCTCGTTCAAATACGGGGTTACCGCGCCTGGAATCAGGATCAGCGCAAAGGCTCTGTGGGAAGACGCCGCAAAGCTTCCTGAGGTCGAGATCAAAAAGCCAAAGAGCATTCTTGCCAGAGAGACCATCACCTCTATGCAGGCAGGACTTGTGTATGGCCAGATAGGTGCGACCGAGTATATAGTAAATCATATGAAAAAGGAGACCGGCGTAAACGACGTAAAAGTCATTGCCACCGGAGGCCTTGGCAAAATGATCTCAGCCGAGACTTCAGTCATCGATAAATACAATCCTGACCTGACCCTTCAGGGAATGCGCTTCATCTACGAGAAGCAGGATAAGAAGAGAAGATGATTACCTGCAGATATAATTCTGATTTGAAACTTCAGTGAGAAACAGTATAAAAAGTTTATCTGACGAAGGCAGTCATCAGATAGGACTTCTCTTCGGGAACGTCTGAAAGCTCAGTATATACGGCTTCATCAGGCATTCCGCATCTGTTAACAGCACCAAGGAATACATGCTCTGGCTTTTCGGCCAGAGCTTTTTTTAACTCGCCGAGGCGTTTGCCGAGCTTCATAAAGATCTTTATCCCGGAAAGCTCTAATGATGCATCTAAATCAGCAGTTCCCGGGATTATATGTATCTCCTTATTCTCCTGCCCAAGTATCAGACCGAGCCTTCCGGCGCAGGAAAGAAAAGACGGGATTCCATTAATGATCCCGACAGAGAATCCATCATTTTCAGCAAGCTCTTTTATATAAGAAAACGTCGAATAGACGAGCACATCGCCGATAGTCGCGAAGCCGACATCCTTCCCATCGGCTAAGAGATTTTTGATGAAATCGTATATTTTTTCACGACGCTCAGAAAGCACGGATTCGTCATGAGTCATCGGAAAGCTGAAGAACTTCAGGTTTTTCGAATCAATCTCAGGCCAGGCTCCCTTTATGATGTCGTAGGCTCTTTTTCCTGATGGAAAAATAATCGTATCGCAGCCTTGCATGGTTTTTATCGCTTTGTAAGTGACGTCAGCAGGATCACCACAGCCGACGCCGATTCCGTATAGAATTCCAGACATTTATTTTTACCTCAATTCAGATTTTCAGGGCCAAAGGACTCGGGCAGCAGCTGCGACAGGGTGTATTCCTTGATCTGCTTACCGTGGTCGGCAGCAAGGATTATCCTGAAATCACTGCCACAGAATTCACGCATGACCTGTCTGCAGATGCCGCATGGCGGGCATAGGTCGGTATCATTTTTCTCTAAGCCGCCGCAGATAGCGATAGCGGTAAATTTCCTTTTGCCATCTGATACTGCCTTGAAAAAAGCAGTCCTTTCGGCGCAGTTTGAAGCACCATAGGAGGCGTTTTCGATATTTCCACCCAGATAGATGCTGCCGTCTGCGCATAGCAGAGCAGCTCCAACAGTAAAGTGTGAGTACGGCGCGTATGACAGATTCATGGCCTCGCGTGCCTTATTTATCAGTTCTTCACTTGAAATCATAGAAATCTCCTTTAGTCTATTTATTTTAGCATATCATTCATTAATTTTTAACATATTTTGTTTTGATTTGAGTTATAATAATATATGTGATTAGCTTTTCTGGAGCTTTGAAAAATTACCTGCAGGAGTTTTAACGAATTATGGCAGAAGAAAGCATTTACGGACCGTACAGGCCAGAGCTTGAAAAAATACAGAAGGAACTTTTGGACGATATCAATTCCCTCAGGGAAGAGATAAAGGCGAAGAATGGCATGGACCCGGTCGAACACTGCCTCTCGAGGATAAAGGATGAAGACAGCATGAGGGAGAAGTGCGTGCGCAAGGGTCTTCCGGTCACGACAGAGTCAGCTCTGACTAAAATCTACGATGCCGTAGGAATCAGAGTTGTCTGCGCATTTGTAGACGATATCTACAAATTCCGTGACCATCTGATCGCTCTCCCAGGCGCAGAGGTAGTAGAGGAGAAGGACTATATCAAACACGCAAAGCCGAACGGCTATAGAAGCTACCATATGATACTTCGGATGCACGGGAAGTTTTACGCAGAGATACAGCTGCGCACTATATCTCAGGATACCTGGGCAGCACTCGAGCACCACATCAGATACAAGCATGACATCAGTAAGTCAAACGAGGAGCTTATAGCCGCAGAGCTCAAGAGATGTGCGGATGAGCTGGCGTCGACAGACCTTTCTATGCAGACTATAAGAGATATGATCTTTGAAGAAAATAAACGAACAGATGGGAGTGGAAGCAGATGAAGCTACTTTTAGCAGAGGATACAAGAGACCTTAACAGAGCAGAGTCAGCGATACTTACACATGAGGGATACGATGTGACCAGTGCCTACGACGGACAGGAAGCACTCGATTATCTGGAGAAGGACAGTTTTGATGCAGTAATCCTCGATATCATGATGCCGAAGGTCGATGGAATAGGCGTACTTAAGGCAATGCGTGAGAATAATATCCTGACACCGGTACTTCTGCTTACAGCAAAGACAGAGGTCGATGACAAGGTCGCAGGCCTCGACGCAGGCGCAGACGATTACCTCGCAAAGCCGTTTGATATGAGAGAGCTTCTCGCGAGAGTAAGAGCCTTAGTCAGAAGAGGCAGAGAGTACAACCCGCAGGATATGAGCTTTGGAGATGTCTCACTAAAGGCAAATGAGATGGAGCTTTCTTGTGAGAACTCAGTAAGACTCTCGATAAGGGAATTTGAGCTTATGCAGATGCTTATGATACACGCAGACGGAGAGCTTTCCACAGATGATATCCTTCAGAAAATCTGGGCCTCAGAGCCTGAGGCAAATGAGGATACAGTCTGGCTCTACATATCATACCTGAAGAGAAAACTTTCGGCAATCGATTCAGGACTTACGATAGAGGGAGAAAAGGGTGGAAACTTCAAACTTTTAGATACAAAGGCAGCATAAAAAGCAACACGGAGGTGACCATATGAATGAACAGTCGATTAGAAAACTAAAAAATAAATTTGTGATCATCTCGATGATATCATTTATTGCAGTAATGCTTTTAGTCGGTGGACTTATCTATATCGGAACGCTGACTGTGACCAGAAAAGAGGTGCATGAGGTAACTCAGTCGATAATAGATAATGGCGGAGAACTTCCATCGGTAAGAACTGTCATAAGCGATGAGGGTGACAGTGATGATAACAGCTCTTCTGTTAAGGATAACAGCGGAGATATTTCAGATGATGATTCACAGGATGACAGCATCTATTATTTTTTGAGTACGATGTTTGGCAGAGGCAAAAATGTCCTCTCAAATAAAGACCAGTGGTACGCGACCAGATATTTTTCGGTTATTTTTGATAAAAATAACGAAGTTACAGATATTAAGGCCGACAGGATAGCGTCTATCGATGTAAGCCAGGCGAAGCAGTATGCTCTGATGGTCACTAAGAATATGTTTAACTTTGGAAGCTTTGGTGACTATTACTATCAGGTCGCAAAGCAGAAGGACCGGACAATAGTGGTTTTTCTAGACTGTTCGAATCAGATCAGGCTTACGAGCCGGGTCCTCTATATGGCCCTTATGCTGATAGGCTTCGGATCTATCATCTCTTTCCTTGTGCTTCGGGCACTTTCATATAAGGCTATAGCACCTGAGATAAAAAATGCCGAGCAGCAGAAGCAGTTCATCACAAATGCAAGCCACGAACTAAAAACACCTCTTGCTGTAATAAAGGCAAATACCCAGGTCCAGGAGATGATGAACGGAAAGGACGAGTGGACAGAGTCCACGATGCGACAGGTCGACAGGATGACAGGACTCATTCAGAATCTCGTGACAATCGTGCGCGCAGAGGAAAAAGAGGATGCCGGAGACAGGATTGATACCGATGTTACAGAGGCCATAAAGGATACAGTAAAGAGCTATGTGCCTGTAGCGGAGAATGCGGGAAAGACACTGAACCAGAATATCGCAGAGAATGTCCATATGAAGGCAGTCGAGAGCCAGATAAGACAGCTCGCGACACTTCTTATCGATAACGCGATCAAGTACTGTGATGATAAGGGTACTATCGATGTGACGGTGGTGCAGAAAGGCAAGGGTATCTGCCTTACGGTGTCGAATTCATACGCCGAAGGAAAAAATGTGGACTATTCGAAATTCTTCGAGAGGTTCTACAGAGCCGACACCTCGCATAACGTCGACAAGGGCGGCTACGGAATAGGACTTTCGATAGCCGAGAGCCTCGTAAAGCAGTACAACGGCTCGATAAACGCTTCGTGGAAGGACGGAATCATCACATTCGACAGTATTCTTAAATAAAAGCAGAAATTATAAAGGAGAAGGGATCATGAATTTTCTGATTGATGTGGAGAAAGAGGACTACCATGGATTGGAGGGCGCTGATTTTTTAAAGAGAGACAACGTCCTCTATATTTTTCATGAAAACAGGTCAGGGCTGATACCGAAGCTGTACAGCGAGATTTTGAAGAGGACTGAAGCCGAGGTGTTTTTCTGTAAAAATAAACACCAGCTCTCTGCAGTCGATGCAAAGATTAATGAGCTGTATTCGATAGGAAATCCTAATGATGTCATATACATCGGCCACAGATTTTTTGGTCAGTTTCCGTCCTTTGATACTATAATGGAAGCTGTCTATGCTGGATGTATTGACGGTGCTGATCAGATGGTAAACCTCTCTGAACTAGAAAATGAACTTTCCAAAAAGGAATCGCTCCATGAAATAGCCAGAAGTCTGTCTCTTGATTACGAAAACTTTCTAAAAGTTTTTGCCAGCAATCAGAATGATACTAAAAGGCTGTATCAGGAGCTAAAGCATGAATTTGGAGGGGAGAAAGGCCTGGCAGCTTACAGGAGCCTTAAGGATAAGAAGATAGGCCCTTTTGGAAAAAATAAAAAGAAGACAAAATCTAATGAGCCGATAATTTTCAGTGATATCACGATCGAAAGTCATAGAAAAACATCAATCGATGAAGACAGGAAAAAACAATTCTGGCAGAGCCGTGGGTTTACGCCTTTATGGCAGCAAAGAAGTATATACGAAGAGGATGAGGACGAATTTTTCTGATACTGTCTTATTTCTTGACTTTCATTTCTTTTACGCTTATACTATTTGAGCAATATCAGGACAAATTTGCATTTTTCATATTTTTTATAAAAGAAAGGACGTTGTCATGGAAGAGCAAAAGAAAAATCTAATGACCGAGGAAGGTAAGAAAAAGCTGGAGGATGAGCTGCAGGATTTAAAACTGGTACAACGTCCGGCCATCGCGAAGAAAATCGGTGAGGCCAGAGAGCAGGGAGACCTTTCAGAGAACGCTGAGTACGATGCGGCAAAGGATGAACAGGGTAAGATTGAGGACCGTATCACCGAGATCGAGGAGATCCTTAAGTACGCTGTAGTTGCAGATACAGGTGAAGACACTGGTAAAATCAACATCGGTTACACCGTAACCATCCTTGAGGAGGATGACCCTGACGAGGAAGCAGAGACATACGATATCGTTGGTTCAAACGAGGTCGATGTGTTGAACGGCAGGATTTCAAACGAGTCTCCTGTAGGCGCAGCTGTAATCGGTCATGAGCCAGGAGATAGTGTTACAGTTGAGACTGAGGCTGGAAGCTTCACTTATAAAATCCTTGATGCTCATAGAACAGGTGAAAACGCCTGAATAATAAATAGAGAATAACTGAAAGGATTTTTAGAAAAATGCCAGCAAAAAATAATTCACAGGATAATAATCAGCTTTTACAGGTTCGCAGGGATAAGCTTAAAGAGCTTCAGGCAGCAGGCCGTGACCCGTTTAAGATTACTAAATACGACCAGACTCATCACACAACGGATATAAGAGAGCATTTTGATGAGCTCGAATTTCATCCGCCAGTAGATGAGGAAGGAAAGACACAGGTAGTTCCAATAGAGGATATTCCTGAGGGGAAATTAGTCTCAATCGCAGGACGTATGATGTTCAAGCGTGTCATGGGAAAGGCTTCATTTGCCAATCTCCGTGACTTAAAGGGCGATATGCAGATCTATGTCACGAGAAATGACCTCGGTGACGATGAGTACGCTTATTTCAAGAAATACGACGTCGGTGATATTCTCGGTGTCAAGGGATTTGTCTTCAAGACAAAGACTGGCGAGATTTCAGTTCACGCCAAGGAGGTCACTCTTCTTTCAAAGAGCCTTCAGATCCTTCCGGAGAAATTCCACGGACTTACAGATACAGATGTCAAGTATCGTCAGAGATATGTAGATCTCATCATAAATCCTGATGTAAAGGAGACTTTCATAAAGAGATCCCAGATCATCGCTGAGATTAGAAGCTTCCTCGCAGGCAGGAACTTCATGGAAGTCGAGACTCCTATGCTCGTTCATAACGCAGGTGGAGCCGCAGCAAGACCTTTCGAGACTCACTACAATTCTCTCGATGAGGACGTAAAGCTTCGTATCTCACTTGAGCTCTATCTGAAGAGACTTATCGTCGGCGGACTTGAGAGAGTCTACGAGATTGGCCGTGTATTCAGGAACGAGGGCGTCGATACAAAGCACAATCCTGAGTTTACACTTATGGAGCTCTACCAGGCATACACCGATTACAACGGTATGATGGAGCTTACAGAGAGCATGTTCCGTGACCTTGCAGAGAAGGTCTGTGGCGGAACAAAGATTTACTATGGAAATAAAGAGGAAGGAACCGGCGTAGAGATAGACCTTGGAAAGCCATTCAGAAGACTTACTATGGTCGAGGCAATCAAGGAGCAGACCGGAATCGACTTTGATGCTGTTTCTTCAGATGAGGAAGCCAAAAGAATAGCAGACGAGCATCATATCGCCTACGAGGAGCGCCATAAGAAGGGTGACATCGTAAACCTCTTCTTCGACGAGTTCTGTGAGGCAAAGATGATCCAACCTACATTCATCATGGATCACCCGATTGAGATTTCACCTCTTACAAAGAAAAAGCCATACGATCCTTCAAAGGTTGAGCGTTTTGAACTCTATATCAACGGATGGGAGATGTGCAACGCATACTCAGAGCTGAACGACCCTATCGACCAGCGTGAGCGTTTCGCAGAGCAGGATAAGCTTGCAGCAGCAGGTGACGAAGAGGCTAACCACACCGATGAGGATTTCCTGAATGCAATGGAATTCGGTATGCCTCCAACAGGAGGAATTGGCTACGGAATCGACAGACTCTGCATGCTGCTTACAAACAGCGAGGCTATCAGAGATGTGATCCTCTTCCCGACTTTAAGAACTTTAAAGAAGCAGGGGAAGGATGTATCGGACAGCAGTGATTCCAAGGAATCATCAGCATCTTCAAATGATAACAATGGCTTCTTTACACCTAATGACAAGATAGATTTTTCAGGTGTGAAGGTCGAAGATTTCCTTCAGGATGAAGTGGACTTCGATACGTTCTGCAAGAGCGATTTCAGAGCCGTAAAGGTAAAGGATTGTGTTGCAGTACCGAAGTCAAAGAAGCTTCTTCAGTTCACATTAGATGACGGTACAGGCGCTGAAAGGACGATTTTAAGCGGTATTCACAAGTGGTACGAACCGGAAGACCTGATCGGAAAGACACTTGTTGCGATAGTAAATCTTCCACCAAGGAAGATGATGGGAATCGATTCATGCGGTATGATAATCAGTGCCGTAGATGAGAGGAATGGTGAGGAAGAGCTTCACGTTCTCATGGTCGATAATCACATCCCGGCTGGCGCAAAGATGTGCTGATAAAGGTGTAAAAGCTGACATCAAAATCGTCGAATGCGTGTTCTGTAAAGGCCGGCTTGACATCAATATGACATCTTTTAGTCAATGATAGGCACCTGTTAGATAACGGGTTCGTGTCAAATGCAAAAAAATTTATAGGGAATTTTATTTGAAATTCAGTCCATAATGGGCACTTTCTCTATGATGTTCTGATTCTGAAAAAGAATCGGAACGGATAGAGAAGGTGTCCATTTTTTATTATCCGACACAACTATGATTCTCATGCAGGCAGAACTCCTGATACTTTATGATCTGCATTTGAGAAGGAGACAGACACATGGACGAGTACAACGATATCAAAGAGAATCAGGAGATCCGCAAGGAGGCCAAAAGACTCAGAAGAAAGTTCCTGACCTATAAGGAAGCCGAGCTTATCTACAGCATGCAGCATAAGAAGCTGATGGAACTTGCTGACAGGGCGGGAGCCCTCTACCGTATCAAGGGTACAGTCCTTATCAACAGGGACATATTTGATGTATTTCTGGAAAACTTCCATCAGGCTCCGATGACGAATAACAAGGCGAAGCATCCGAGAAACAGGTATGACATTGCCAAAGATAAGGCTAAGGAAGGTGAATGTTCAGAATGAGTGGAAATATATGGAAGTTCTCGGACCAGCTGGATGATGCCGACATAGCGTTTGCAAGAAGAGAGTTCATTACCTATAAGATGGGAGCGGAATACTATGGACTTACCGATAAGCAGATGTGGACGAAAGCACAGGCATCAGGAGCGGTATATAAGATAGGCAGTAAGATGGTCAGAATAAAAAGAAGTATCTTTGAAGAATATCTGAGGAATGAGTTCAGGAGGAAAGATAATGACAGATAATGGACAGACAGTAAATTATGGAAAGATTGTCAGGGTGCTGTTTTATCAGCAGCTACAGATGAAGTCAATGATAGATGAGATCATGAGATATCAGGCTGAACAGAAGAGTTCTTTTGAAAAAGAAATGTTCAGCAGTAGGAAGTTCCTGAGACCGAATGATGCAAAATCATACTATGGCGTTGGTGAATCTACAATGAAGAAGATTGCCATATATGCCCATGCTTTTGTAAAGGTGGACAAGTTGAAGTGGGTAGACACAGAAGCAGTTGATAAATTTCTTGCATCAGCGAGACTGTAATTAAGGAGGAAATAAAAATGTGCAGAGTAATAGCGCTGGCGAATCAGAAAGGCGGTGTAGGGAAGACCACTACTTCTCTTAATCTTGCGGCAGGTCTTGCTTCATCGGGAAAAAAGGTACTGATGATAGACCTTGACCCACAGGCTTCACTTACAATAAGTGCAGGATTCCAGGACCCTGATGCGATAAAGAATACAGTAAAGGATGTGCTGATGATGGTGATAGGTGATGAAGAGATCCCTAAGGGTTTTGGAATACAGCATGTCAGAGACAATCTTGACCTGCTTCCGTCGAATATAGATCTGTCAGCTTCAGAAGTTTCTCTCATAAATGTAATGAGCAGGGAGATGATCCTTAAAAACTATCTGGAACTTGTAAGAGAATCCTATGATTATATCGTCATCGACTGCATGCCATCACTCGGAGTTCTTACTATAAATGCTCTTACAGGAGCCGACAGTGTGCTTATACCTGTTCAGGCGGCATATCTTCCTGTCAAGGGACTGCAGGAACTTGTAAAGACCATCTTCATGGTACAGAAGAGGCTCAATCATAATCTGAGCATTGAAGGAATTCTCTTTACGATGGTAGACCGCAGGACAAATTACGCAAAGGAAATAGTCCAGGGCGTGCATGATGCTTATGGCAAAGACGTGCCGGTCTTCTCGATAGAGATTCCTCTCTCTGTCAGAGCCGCTGAGACAAGCCAGATGGCGGAGACAATATACGACTATGATCCTAAGGGAAAAGCTGCTGCCGCATATAAAGAGCTTACACAGGAGGTGCTGAATTATGGCTGCTAAGAAAAGAGAAAAACCACATTTTGAATCTCTGAATGAACTGCTCGGAGCACCTGATGTCGTAGATGGTCAGACAGAGATCAGGATTGACATGATAGACCCTTTCAAAAATCATCCGTTCAAAGTGCTTGATAATGATGATATGGAAGATTTAGTAGAAAGCATAAAACAGAATGGTGTGCTGGTGCCGGTGACAGTCAGGACGAATCCAGAAGATGATTCGCGCTATGAGATGATATCCGGTCATAGGAGAATGCACGCTGCATCGCTGGCAGGACTGAGAACCATTCCTGCTATTATAAAGGAAATGTCTGATGATGAAGCCATTATAGCAATGGTGGATTCGAATATGCAGAGGAAGGAAATACTTCCAAGTGAAAGAGCGTATTCGTTAAAGATGAAGATGGATGCAATGAGAAGGCAGGGAACACGAACTGATATTACTTCTCGCACTCAGTGCGAGAAGTCTGAGGAAGAGTCTGAGAGTGAAACTTCTCGCATCAAGTGCGAGAAGTCTGAGAGAGATAATTGGACAAGTGAAATGGTTGGTAAGGAATTTGGACTTAAAGGCAGACAGGTTCAGAACTATATAAGACTTACGGAACTAACCCCGGAGCTTCTGAATCTTGTGGATGAGAAAAGGCTGTCGATTCTTCTGGGAGTGCAGATTTCTTATTATAGTAAGGAAATTCAGAAGTGGATCTACGAATACTGTACAGAGAACGGCATGGTCAGAAAGCAACAGCTTGATGCACTTAAGGCAAGGGGGACTGATAATATGGATCAGCATCAGTTGATTCTGACTCTGAATAATGCTCTGCCTCAGAAGAAAGAGTTCGGCAAGCTGACATTCTCAAAGAGAAAGCTAGATGAATTCTTCCCTAAGACAGTGACCAATGACCAGCGCGAGGAGGTCATCTTAGAATTACTCGAAAGATGGAAGGAGGACCAGCATGGAACTGGACAGTGAGACGGGTATCGGCCTTATAGAGAGGAAGAACCAGGGTTTCGGAAAGCCGGCAATCATCTATGTTAAGAACTTTTTCGCGGATCGCGATGAAGAATCCGAGGGTGTGGATAACGTGGATAAAAGTGGCTCTGACCGTTACATTTCAACGGTCAAGACCGATGAATTTTACCGGTCTGGACCAGTGAATTTTACCGGTCAAGACCGTTACATTTCACCGCCTAATAATACTGAGTATAATAATACAGAGATGAATAAATCTAATCCTATCTTTTCTGCTTCGCAGAATGATGGGATGGGAAAAGATGCGAACGTTCAGAACGATTATGAACTTTATGAATCGCTTGTGAAGAAGAATATCGAGTATGACTATCTTGTCACCAGTGATCAGTACAAGTATGACAAGGAGACTATTGACGGCATAGTAGATCTGATGACAGGCATCATGACCACAAAGAGACAGTACATCGTGATCTGTGGAGATACAAAGCCAAGCGATGTTGTGAAGTCGCAGTTTATGAAACTGAACCAGTTCCACATAGAGTATGTGGTTGACTGTCTCAAGAAAAATGACACGAAGGTGAAGAACATGAAGCAGTATATGCTTGCTGCTCTGTACAATGCCCCGATAACGATGGACAGCTATTATGACAACTGGGTAAACAGTGACAGGCGTACACTTGCAGAGCAGAAGGTCTCGGGATTTTAAGAGGCCAGGAAAGGAGACTTTATGGCAACAGTAATAATCACGATCATTGAGTTAGCAATCTCGGTAGGTATAGTAGTGGCGGCATGTGTATTCACAGCTCTTGCAAGATTCATGCCGTATGTGACAGGACTCTTCGCAAGCATCCTGGTATATTTCACACAGGACTGGACAAAGAAAATGATACCGGGACATCCGTGGATGAATTTCATTACAGTGCTTGTAGCAATTGAGCTGATAGTTCTTGCACTTACCCATCTTCCAAAGGTCGGAAAAGCGGTGATATTTGCGCTCTCGGAGCTGTTCATAGCAATTATAGGTGGAATGATATTCATGTCATTAAAGCCGGACGGCATAGGCTACTGTGCTTTCGTAACGGCGGTATATGTGGCTTTAACGGCGCTTTTCCTGATAACTAACATCAGCAAGTACGACCTTGATGATTATGACTTTGAGGAGCTTGGAGTAGTGACAAGGATAATCACCGGTGCCATCTATACAGCCTCAGCGTATTTCGTTATAGCAATGCCAGCAGAGATCCTGTGGAAAAAATATTTTGAGACAGTTGGAACCACAGGTGGATTCGGAGCTGCCTACCTGCTGATAAGGATAGCTCTTTTTATAACGGCAGGACTTGTGGTGACAATTTCCATAATCAGAGACAAGGACACGATAGACGTGCTGGCATAAAAGGAGATGACTATAACCAGATAGTAGTAATGTGATGTAGAAAAGGTCTCTTGAATGTGGTATTCTTACCTCATAAAGAAGATTTTACTGAAGGAGATACAGATGAAGATAGCAGTAACATATGATGAAGACAGTGAAGAGGTATTCCAGCACTTCGGAAGAACACCTGCATTCAGAATATATGACGTTCAAGACAAGAAAGTAAAAGCATCCGGAATCATTCCATCAGGAGAATACAGTCATGGAGAACTTGCAGGATTTCTTAAAGATCTTGGTGTGGATGTGCTGATATGTGGCGGCCTTGGCATGGGCGCAAAGACTCGTATTGAAGAGGCCGGCATTAAGCTGTTCGGAGGAGTGACCGGAAAGGCTGATGATGCAGTCGGAGCATATCTGAATGGAACGCTTGACTTTGATCCTCTTGCAGCAGAGCATCATGGAATGGGAATGATGTGATACAGACAAATTAGAATTTGTCGGAAAGAAAGGATTTTGAGCATGTCTGATAAAATAAGCAATGTGGATGCTTTTGATCGGGAGTATAGGGAGTGGATTAAGAATATTAGTAGCCGGTTCCGTCAGAGTCAGATAAAGGCAGCAACTCATGTCAATGAGGAAATGCTGCGGTTTTATTGGACTCTTGGGCGGGATATAGTTTTGATGCGCGCGAAAAGTAAATGGGGAAGCGGATATATTGAAAAAATCAGCAGGGATATTCAGAAGTCGATTCCGGGAGTGAAGTCATTTTCAGTGACAAATCTCAAGTATATGAGGTCGTTTTATGAATTGTTTCCTGACGCAATGGAAAAAAGTCCCCAGGTTGGGGACGAATTAAAAAGCCCTCAACTTGGGGACGAAAGTGACGTTGCGCTTGTGTTCAGGATTCCATGGGGACATAATAAACTGATCATTGATAAATGCAAGGGAGACAGGGCTAAGGCCTTATTCTTCGTGAAAGAGACTCTTTCCAACAACTGGTCTCGTGCTGTTCTGATGAACTTTCTTGATACGAATCTTTACGAGCGCAAGGGAAAGGCGGTCACCAATTTTAAACTGAGCCTTCCAGCAGAGCAGAGCGACCTGGCACAGCAGATAACGAAAGACCCATATAATTTCGATTTCCTGACACTCAGGACTGACTATAATGAAAAAGAACTGAAAGATGCTCTGATGGATAATCTTCAGGATTTTTTTCTGGAACTGGGGAAAGGATTTGCATTACTTGGAAGAGAATATAGGCTGGTAGTAGGCAATACAGAGCAATTTCTTGATATGCTGTTCTATAATGTCCAGCTGCACTGCTATGTAGTGGTCGAGATAAAGGTAAGAGAATTTGATCCGAGGGATATGGGGCAGCTTACAACATATGCCGCGGCTGTTGATGGAATGCTGCGGTCTGATATGGACGGACAGACTATTGGACTGCTGATCTGTAAGACAAAGGATAATGTTCTGGCACAATATGCTGCAAACGGAATCAAATATCCTGTTGGTGTTTCAGAATATGAACTGACAAATGTTCTGCCTGAAGATATCAAGTCATCAATGCCAACTATTGAGGAAATAGAGGATGAACTGAATGATGATAACTGATCATCTCGGCAACTTCCAGTTTGCAGAATTGTTTCCAAGAAACCTACTAAAATTGTGAAGAATTTGTGAAATTAGCACTCAATGCTTGACAGTGCTAACAAATGGTGATATAACTATAGTCGAAGGATGAGGAAGATGAGAAAGAGAACAGAAGCGATGAACTTCAGAAAAAAATATTTAGGCAGAGACAGCAGATGTGATTCGGATGTCGCCGTACAGATTGGAGGAATGACGTATGATGATGCCGAGTATTTT
>SAMEA3663052__coassemble_414_pt1 | contig 84303 bp, 66 predicted proteins | sample SAMEA3663052__metabat2_low_PE_012 | metagenome-assembled genome bin SAMEA3663052 (sample SAMEA3663052) | pig gut metagenome | biome: pig gut; feature: pig-associated habitat; material: faeces | place: France | collected 2012 | reverse complement strand
GAACGGCACGTACGGTGGTGTGAGAGGGCGGTTAATTCCGCCCTACTCGATTTTCTAAGAAAAATAAAAGAATCGGAAATAATTTCGTCAAAAATGTGAAAGTATGTTAAAATATTTATAAACTAAGCCGACATTAATAATAGAGTAAGTCTAACTATGCCCAAACGGCTTTTTACAGGAAAGAAACGTGGATAAAACCGCGATAGATAAAGACCACAGGAAGTGGAGGTAACACATGGAAACTAAAGGAATGTTCAAAAGAATTGCAGCATTGACTCTGGCGGCGCTCACAGTAGTGACATCTTCAGGCATTGATTATAACCTGCTTAGCGCAAATGCAGCTGAGTCTGACACTCAGGTGACCGATGTATCAACTGAATCTACGCTTCAAACTAAGAACGCCAAAGTAAATGCATCTTCCAAAATTTCTTTTAGTACAGATGAGGACTTAAAGCAGGCTGTAGAAGATGGAAGCTATACTGTCGATGTAGAGACAAATAAGGTCAAAGTCGCTTCGATCAAGTATAATAAGACACTTCTTGAGATGGGAACTGACTTCACTGCCACTGCTAAGAGAACCAGTGTTACCACTAAAAAAATCGACGGTGTCTATAAGTATGTCTACACGATAACGATCACCGGTAAGGGCAGGTTCACTGGCACCGCAAAGAAGACTGGTGTTGTTATGAAATCCCCAATAAAGCCGAAGGCAACGACAAAGAAGAAGACGGTGAAGAAGGCGGATGATGATAAGCTTCCTTGGGAAGACGGTCTTCCAGCATCAACAAAGTATGGAACATTGTCTGAGGGACCAGCTGATGATCCATACATTAAATTTACAGAAAAAAACAATGAATTCGAGGTAATATTCCGCGGTGGTGCAAAAGAAAATAAAGTAATTGAAGATGGAAAATCATATCTTGAAGTAGCATATACAAAAACAAAAACATCAACTCCTGCACCAGCAATTACTGTTATATATGGTTCTATAAGTAATCCGAAAGGCCAGCAAGATTCCACTAGCGTAGATAGTGATGGCTATGCGTGGAGATCTTTTTTGAATAACTCATATAAAGTAAAGTATAGAATAGCAGAAGATATTTCTGATAATAAAAGTAATATTAAATTAGATAATACTACTCCATCATCTTATTCAACTGACTATATTGCATCTGAAGTAAAACCGACAGTAACAATAGGCACCCTGACAGAAGGTACTGATTTTGAAGTAAATTACAGCAATAATACTGACCCAAACTGCAATGCTGACGGAACTGCGATATCGACTTCAAGTACAAGTGATCCAGAAGTGACGATTACCGGAATGGGAAAATATATCGGCACTACATCTGTGAAATTTAATATAAAAAAGAAGGCAGTTACTGACACTCTGATAGGTGATGAAAAAGACTTTTCTATTACAGGACTTGATTCTACATATACTGGGTCTCCATTAACTCCTACTCCTACTATAGTTTATCATCCAAAAAAATCAGATGGAACAGCTTTAAAGGACTCAAATGGAAAAACAATCAGCAAAACACTGACATCTGACGATTTTGAGGTGGCTACTGATTATAGTGAAAATGATTACTCAAATGGATATAAAAACAACACAGATATTTCAACTAACGGAGCCAATGTCAGAATACATTTCAAAGGTAACTTTAGTGGAGACCTGGATCAGCCATTCTCGATTTTGGCAAAAAAGCTTAATACAAAGGGTACCGAAGTATATATAAACGATAGTACCAATCCTGTAGCTACAGTAGATAAAGATCCGGGCACAGCTACGAAAACTACTTTAGATGCTACAGGCTACACCTTGAGTTACAGCCCTGATAAAGATGAGAAACCTATATTTAAGGTAAAAATAGGAAGTACAGTACTAGTAAAAGATACAGATTATACAGTAGGAGAACCAGCAGAGGTAGGAAGCGGTTTAAGCTGGCCAAATGTTGGAACCTATAATTTTACACTTACTGGTAAAGGGAATTATTCAGACAGCAGTTTGGTTATAACTGTAAAGGTTAGTGCTCTTTCATTAGATAAACTTACAAAACAAGTGGCCAGGTTTGATACATCATCCGATGGTAAACAAACTCCGTATGTAGAACTGCTATACAGTAATACAGATGTTGATGGAAAAAGTCATAGTGAGACCGTAAAAGAAAAAGATGAAACAACAAGTAAAACAAATTTTTCAATAACGACATCAAACAATACAAAGGGTGATGTAACGCTTACTCTGAAGGGCGAGGGAAATTATACCGGTACAAAAGAAATAACACTCGGCCATGGCGTGTCACTTAAAGATGCGGAGATATACAGCGAGACTGAGGGCAAAGCCAAGGGAAAAACAGTAATAATCAGAGAATTCGACCCGTTTACAGGTGAAGAACTGACTAATAATAAATATTTTCAGTATTATGGAGAGGATATAATCCCACATTTTACTGTGGAAGTGTTAGAAAATAATAAATGGAAAGTAGTCCCATATACTGAGATTGATGCTGAACCAGTAGCGGGCAGTATCGAAAAGGCATCTGCAACAGGAAAGGATTATAAATATACTGCAAAGGCGAAGATATCTGCGAAAGACAGTTCATTAGTATCAGATGATGTCACTGTCACTTATACTGTTGAAAGCCACCATATTTATGAAAAAACAGATGGCGGAGATATTAATAAAGACTTGGTTGTAGATGTGCCAACAGGTACTGAGAAAACAAATGAAAGTGATGTAAACGATAAAATGACCATCACTTTAACGCCAAGTAATCAGGGAAAATATATTCATATACAAAATGCTACAGTAAGTGGAACTAATGTAGAAGTATCATCAGAGTTGGATCAAAAGACAACCAGCACTGATGAAATTTATTGGAAAGTACCTCAAGCAAATGAAGTTAAATTAGTTAATCCTGATGACTATAAGGTAACTCTTGAAAAAGATGGTGACGAATATACAGGATTTGCAATAATTACAGGATATGGAAATTATTCAGGAACAGCAAAAGTAGCTCTTGGAACGGAGGACATATCATCTGATGCATTCTATGTGACAGATGGTAATGAGAAGAAGCTGGACGGTGATGCTCCGCAAATTTCGGTATCGTATACAGGAAAAAATCAATGGCCGGTTGTATTGCTTTGGAAAGGATCTGGAACAGATTCCGATTCATATAGGCTAAAAGAGGGAATAGATTACAGAGTAGCTTATGTAAGCCCTGATGGCAAGAGAACGGACAGATACGGCTTTGAAATAGACGAAAATGGAGATTACAATAACAGAAATATAGCAAAAGGCATAGCTGTAAGTGCTGATGAATATGGAAATCTTAAGAATAATAAAGGACAGTATCTGTATTCAGATGGAACGGTTATTGAAGATGCGGTATATGCAACTGCAAAAGAGAAATTTCTTAACAGTTCGAGGCAGTCAATTACAACAACAAAAACAAAAACAGTTGCAACAACGTCTGCATCTGATCCGAAAATTACTTCATTTACAGATGTAAATGAGAAGGGAAGTAACTATAAGATCTATATATATGGCCTGAATACCAACGGTGCAGGATATAAGGGAAAGAGAGTGATTGAGTATGAAATAGTCGGAAGCAGTTCTCAGTTCTCATACTACTTTACTGTTGGCGGCAATAAAATAAAAAATAATAAAGTAGACTATACAGTAGATTCGAACAAAGATGTATCTACAGAAATACCTGAACTTAATGTAGAAGTCGATGGTATAGCTCTAGAAAAAGATAAAGATTATACTGTTAAAAAACCGGATGATGATGTCTTAAAAGAACCAGGGGTGAAGACCTTCCGTATAACTGGTAAGGGAGAGTATAAGGGAATAGCACCGATTGATGCTACTTACACTGTTACTGTAAAATTGAGTGAATTATCCAAGAGCGATGGATATCTGAAATCAACACCGGATGTGTCAGGTGACAAAAAGAATCTGACACTATATTATGATGGTGATGATGACCTTACAGATGGTTCTGGAAATTCATTTAATGATTTTACTGTATCAACAAAGTATGGTAAAAAAACAGATATCACAGATAATATAGAAATTGATAAAGGAGATTTATATACACCTGGATTGCATAAAGTGACTCTTACAGGTGATGGAAATGTATGCAAAGGTACATATTCTATAAATGTCACAGTAGTTGTAACGAGAGCAAACCTGTATTGGGCTGGAGACAGTACCACAAAAGGAAATAATACTGAAAGCTTAATTCTGCCATGGATTTCAGGTGGATATTCACTTGGCTCGGGACCGCTGTCACTCAAGAAGGTTGTAAATAATAAAGTAGTTGACGTACAATTAGGTGATTCTGATACGATACTTGTTGATGGCGAATTATTTCCTGATAAAATTACAGACACGTCAATATGGAGTAAAGTAGATGGTAAACAACATAAGGTAGAAATTAAAGGCCCTAAAGGAACCAATGGCGATTATTACGGTGAGACAACACTTTACTTTACGATAGAATATGATCTTTCAAATGCCACAATTAAACTGGGCAGTAACGATGAAACCAATATACCTTATACAGGAAAAGATCCGTTTGAAGATAATACAAAAATAAGTGTAAAAATAGGCGATCATACACTTACAAATACAACGGATTATACTTTAAACAGAGTGTATACTGATGGTAAAGGAGTGGGGGATCCTGCATATTCAAGAGCAGGAACTATTAAAGTATCTCTGCTGGCTGTAGATAAATGGAGTATGTATTTCAATGAGAATCAACAGCCTACTGCCACTTATACTATTATCCAGTTGCAGATGAATGATAATCTCCATCTGGAGGTAAAAACAGCTAGTCAATGGTACCAGTATACTTATAATGGGACGGAACAAACACCGGAGGGCCATGAAAGCGATTTATTTACAGTTACTTACTATAAGAAAGGTGATGAAGCTAATAAACTGACGCTTACATATGGCACAGATTATACTGTGACCTATGATACTGACAGCATTAATGCTGGTAAAAAGTATGTTACCATAAATGGAAAGGGCGACTACGCAGGATCAAAGCAGTTTAACGATGTCGTAGCATATATAATAAACAAGTACGATCTGTCGTCGAACGCATCAAAGATAGATATACCAAACCAATATTATACAGGTAAGCCTATTACGCCGCAAACTATTAAGATTAGCGATGTAACTGGAGATCTTCAGTATGGCACAGATTATACTATCGATTTTGGAAGCGAAGACCATACAAATTGCAGAACCGTAACTGTAGACGTAGTTGGAACAGAGACCAACTTTACTGGGACAGCAACGAAAGTTACTTTTACTATTAAAAAGCTTAACCTTGGAGAAGCTAAAGATCAGGTAATAGTTATCAATGCCAGTTATAATAGAGGTGCTGCGATAGCTATAGATCAATACATAAAAGTATATATTCCTGATGGAAATGGAAAAATATGGCTTAGTAGGACTAAAAATGGAACAAAAGGAGACTATACTCTTCTCTTTAAGAAGGAAGGAGCTAGTACGCCAAGTGCGGAAATTCCTACAAATGCCGGTAAATATAAAGTAACGATTCAAGCAGAAGCTACAAGTAAATACCTGGAAGAAGGATCATCAGTAAAAGTAGACTTTGAGATTACGCCGCTCGATATCTCTGAAATCAAAAATCAGTTTAAGGTGGCAGATGCTGAGTGGAATAATGGACAAGAGGTGAAACCAGATGTTTCACTAAATGGCGAGAAAATCACGCTTAATGGTCAGGATGTAGATAAGACAATATATCATGTGGATTGGAAGAACAATACAGATGCTTGTGCAGATAACAGAGAAGATATGTTACAGTATGACCCGAATTTTGATGCTAACAAGATTCCAACAGCTGTAATAACAGGTTATGCAAATTACACAGGAACTGTGGAAGTACCATTCCAGATTGGTCATCCTTTTAGTGATGCAACGATTACTCCTACTTCGAATACAAAGCTTATTTACAATGGTTCGCCTCAGACAAGAAGTTTCACAGTAACTTATATTGACTTCTCCGGAGAAAAACAGACTCTTACTCCAGACCAGTACTATCAGATAGAATATCCTGATAATATTACTGATGCTGGTGACAAGACTGTATTGTTTAGGTCTACAGGAGGACCTCTCTTTGGTACAAAGACGACTACATATACTATATATCCAGCATCTGGAAACACCTGGTCAATTGAGTTCACAAATCTGACAATGGATTCAACTGGTCAGTATACCGTACAGTACCAGGGAGCCGCAATAACTCCAGATGTTAAGGCATATGAGATAAAAGCTGGTGGAACAAGAACAGAGATACCTCTTAAGTCAAGTGAGGTCACTTATGCAAATAATACAGCGGCAGGTACAGCAAGTGTCACTGTAAAGCCGAACAATTACGAAGGCACTAAGACTCTCTACTTCAAGATCCTTGGAGTAGATATCTCAGGCGACGATGTATACGCTGCATTTACCGATGGTATCACTAGAAGACAGTACACAGGCACTGCGCTGACTCCGGCAGTAACGGTTACTTTTGCAGGAAGTCTTGGTACTGTTACGCTGAGAAAAGATGTGGATTTCTCGCTGACCTATGAGAACAACACAAAGGCCGGAGCAGCAGATGTCAAAATTACCGGAATAGGAAATTACAGCGGTACTAAGACCTTGGATTTCGATATTTTTGCGAACCTGAATGATAAGACATCTGTATTTACGATACCGAAGCAGATGTACACCGGGGAAGCTATCACCGAGCTGACTGGTGCCACGCTAAAGGCTGGCGGCAACGACCTGAAGCTTGGAACTGATTATACGCTTAGCATCACTTCGACTGATTCGTTCAGGACGAAGGGAACGGCTATTTTTACAGCGCAGGGCAAGTACTACGAGGGTACGAGGACTGTACAGTTTGAAATCGGAAACGATGCCTCAATGTACAACATCCTTGGTGTTGCTTCTACCTATGTCTATGACAGGCAGGCTCACAAGCCGGTTCCGGTAGTTACTGATAAGCAGGGCACTGTCTACTCTGTAGACTCTGTGACCTATGCTAGTACCTCGGATGGTGATACTTGTATCAACGCTGGTAATGTAAAGATGCAGATTGTGATCACAAGCCATGGCCAGAGTGTCACGATACCTTACAATTATACGATTGAGCCGAAGAATATCAATACTGCTTCGATCACTCCGATCGCTGATGTAGATTACAACGGAAAGGCTCATACGCCGACTATCCGTATCACCGATGGTACGAATCTGCTGACTGGTTCGCCGACATCTTGGGATGGAACAGCTGATTTTGTCTACACATATTATAATAATGTACAGCCTGGCACAGCTACGGTTTCTATTCAGGGTATAAATAACTATACTGGTGTGGCTAACGTTTATTTTGCCATAAATGTTAAGGCTGCACCTCAGATGATCGTTACGGCTATGCCAAGCGGCCGTCTTAAGGTTACCTGGAAGAAGGTCAGCGGAGTAAGCGGATACCGTATCTTCTACTCATCTGCAAACGGAACTCAGAAGCAGACAACTCTTTCAAGCAGCAAGAAGTCGACTTACATCACTGGTCTGACCCGCGGAGTTGTCTATACAGTCGGTCTCCAGAGTTTCATTACAGCGAATGGCCAAAATGGATACAGCACAGCTTCTGTTCAGCAGATCGCAACCTCGACTTCAAAGCCGAAGATTACTTCTGCGAAGAGCACTGGCAAGGGCAAGATTAAGATCACCTGGAAGAAGGTTTCTAACGCTACTGCCTATATGGTTTACCGCAAGACAGCTGGTTCAAGTAAGTGGGCTCGTGTTAAGACTACGAAGAGTACTTCATTTACAAATACCGGTCTCAAGAGCGGAAAGAAGTATACCTATAAGGTTATTTCCTACAAGCAGTCAGGTGTGAAGAGAAGTTTCAGCAAATATTCAACTGGTAAGACTGTAAAAGCCAAGTAATAAAAAACAGTTCAGGAGAAGGGCTCCTATCAAAGGGAGTCCTTCTTTTGCTGTCAGAAAAAAGACAAATATTCCTTTTTGACGTAAAAGCGTTTCCGTGCTAATATACTCTCTATGAGAAAAAATGAAATCGACGAGGCCATGAGGCCATATATAGAAAAAGAAAAGAAAAAGCGAGCTGCGGAGAAAAAGGCGCTTCAGTCTGCTCAGAATAAAGAGGAAACTTCGGATTCGAAGTCTACAGGGAGTTTGGAGTCATCCGAGGACAGGAAATCTGAGGCTTCTATAGATTCAGGACCTGAGACTCCGGAAAGTAAAGAGACAGCGGATTCAGAGGCTGATAAGAATGGCAGTGATGATGAAAAAGACGGTATCGTTGAGGTAAACGGAGTCCGGAAGTTCAAGCTTGGCGACTATTACTTTGACAGCTTTCATGAGTACAGGGACGGTCAGAATGACCTGAAAAAAATTAAGCTCATCGAGGACAAAATAGACCTGACCAACCCTCAGATGGTGCTGCGTCTCTACAATACTATCCGTGACGGTCAGATTAATTTTAAGACTAAAATCGGTGAGGACTATTTTTCCCATATAGGTGATATGGTGGCCGACAAGTCTGTCGGCCTGTTAAAGGATAAAGAGGTCGTAGATACAGCTGAGAAAAAGGTCCGCCCACAGCGATATCTGGGAATGATCGTTATTACTGCGGCTGTCGTTCTTTTTTCGTATTTCGGATTTAATGAGCTCGACAACTATCTGAACACAAGAAAACTAAAGAATCTGCAGGCACAGACATCGACACAATCTACTGACAGTGCCGGAAGAGCATCTGATCAACAGTCAGCTGAGCTGAAGGGCAAGGATCCGTTCAAGCGGACAAAGACAGTTAAAGAAAGCGATTTAACTGTTCTTAAGGATTATAAGGAGCTTAAGGCTGAGAATCCGAACCTTATCGGATGGCTGAAAATCGACGGAACCGACGTGAACTACCCGGTTATGCAGTCCAAGGACAACTCCTATTATCTGACTCATTCGTTTGATGGCAAAAACAGTACTGCAGGTGCCCTGTTCATGGATTACCGCTCTGACGCTGTAAATCCTACGACGAATACCATAATTTATGGTCACAATATGAACAACGGCTCGATGTTCGGCGGTCTGAAGAAGTTCTTAAGTGAGAAATATTTTAACGAGCACACGACGATAAAGTTTGACACGATCTACGAGCATCGCGAATATGAGCTCGTGGCCGTCTGTCTGGCAAAGGTGCAGAAGTCAACGGATAACACCTTCCGTTATTATAACTTTATCCAGGCTAAAAATGAGAATGAATGGAATGCCTTTACAGAAAGTGTAGGAGCTATGGTCGTAAACGGCGGCATGAGCGTAAAGGCCGGCGATGAACTCCTTACCCTCTCCACCTGTAACAGCTACATCGAAGATGGGCGTTTATTTTTACTCGCAAAAAGAGTATAAAGAAAAATATGTACTTTTTCTCTGAATTGAAAGGTGTTTCTACTTGTAAAAAAAGGTAAAGGGTAGTAAAATAATAAAAGTAAAATTACGTAAAGTTTTACAATCAGGTAGGGATAATGAAACAAAGAACTATGACAGGGTGGATTCTGATCACTCTCGCTCTGGTATTGGGCGTGTGGATTTTTACTTCACACAGTTCACAGGCTGACCAGACTACGAGCGCAGGATTTGTCCTGAATGATTCAGGCACAAGACTTATATCATATCAGGGTTCGGGCGGTTCAGTTACAGTTCCGAGCGGTGTTACGACTATTGATTCCGGTGTCTTTGCAAATAACAGATCTATTACGAATGTCAGTCTGCCAAACTCTGTGACTACACTTGGCAGCAGAGTATTTTCGGGTGCGACTAATCTGCGCAGCGTTACTCTTGGAAGAGTTACGAGCATTCCGGCTGATACGTTTCAGAACTGTATGAGTCTGACGCAGGTTTCCATTCCATCTACGGTTACTAGTATTGGAAGTCAGGCGTTTTATGGATGTGCAGCTTTGGGTTCTATTTCAGTACCTTCAGGAGTTTCAAGTATTTCGACCGACGCTTTTGGTGAGTGCAATAACCTGACTTCTATCTCAGCATCGAACAGCTTTTACTCTTCGTATGATGGTTGCCTGTATAATTCCTCAGGCTCGAGGCTGATCCTTGTACCACCTGGAAAGTCTTCGATTTCATTCTCAGGAAATCTCAGAACGATAGGCGCCAAGTCATTCTCTTATAACAGGAATATCCGAACAGTTACTCTGCCAAATTCAGCTGATTCAATAGAGGCTGGAGCATTTACGAACTCAGCAGTAAATTCCATCACGATTCCGAAGAGTGTCGTAAGTATTGGTTCACAGGGCAGCTGGAAGCCTGGTGAGCTGTATGGATATCAGAAGAGTGCTGCATCGAAATTCGCATCTGCGAATGGAATCACATTTATCGCACTTGATCCTGGAAGTGGAAGTACTTCGAGTTCAGATACCGGAAGTTCTACGACTAGTGGTATAACGAATAACGATGATCCGGATTCGCCGGACGATGACGACGATAACTCGAATAATGATGATCCGGATGAACCGGATAATAATAACTCGAATTCAAACAGCTCAAAGAATAATAACAGTAGTTCAAAGAATGGTGGTAATTCCTCGAACAGCTCGAAGAATGGTGGCTCGTCCGCATCAGGTGGAGCCAGCAGAGGTTCCAATGGCTCAGGCGGCAGTTCTACTGCCGGTGGCGCAGGTCGCAGCTACAACGGTAAGGACGCAACTCCTAAGACAGCCGATACGAACATTGACCCACGCTACGCTATGTGCGGTGTGCTTCTTCTCCTCGGAATCTTCATCATGGTTTCCGGAAACAAGAGGAAGCTTACGATAGTAAATAAAAAGAGTAAAGAATAAAATAAATCTCCCCAGGGCGGGGAGATTTTTTTATGCTATAAATCATAGCAATTTGAAATGGATATTTCCTGAATAGACATAATGTATAGTTGAGAGCTGAAGCCTATCATTTGTATATCTCAAGGGAAATCGTGCTGTCGCTTAAGACAAGCCCGCTGGTTGTGAAGGCCGGCTTTGCTTTTAGGTCAGTGGAGAGCTTGGAGAACTCAATCGTACGTACAGTGCCAGCGTTATCATCTGTGGCGGTTGAAGCATTTACAGACTCATCAGAGTTTGTCAGTGTGTCAAGTATTGTATCTGACGATGCCTTGGAACCATCATCATGAACACGAGTGAGCTCTACAGCGTTATCAGAACGTGAGACCTTTGAAATCAAAAGCCCATCCTTTTGATATGCCTTAATAGTCGACATTTTTTCATTCGCAAAGCTAACGATAGTCAGAGAATTCATAAGTCCTGAAGTGTAGTGCGATGAATCAACAGTGCCGTATACCAGGTCTTCGTCTATAAAGCAGAGAGCTTTGAGTCGGCTGCCGCTCTTAGCGGTGATATCGTAAACCTTGTCGGAGCTCAGATCGCGGATCTTTATTACAGAGCCAGGCTGAGAAGATTTAGTCCATGCGATGTAGCGCATGTCTTCTGAAACACAATACTGGCCGTCCTGAAGGTTTTTAAGAATCACATCGGTTTTCCTGGTCACAAGGTCGATACCGATAAGGTTATGATTTAACAGGCAGTAGAAACGGCCTCCCGAGGTTCTGTAGAGGAGTTCTGAGAAGTTCTTCTGCAGGTATGACACAGGATTACTGCTGTTTATGAAACCCTCTTCAGTTGCAACATTTAAAGAACTGTCGTAGTGATAGATATCGATTCCACTCCTGCCCTCGTGGCTGCCACAGTTCATATATCCATAGACTACGAAATCCATAGATCCGGAAGCATCAATATTCAGGATGCGGATATCATGGTCGGTAAACAGGCATCTTAGATCATCAGAATCCTTGAAAAATGAGAAGACTGAAGTTACCTTGTTCTGATTTACATTGTACTCGTATAGAGCACCAGCCTGAACGAAAGCGGCAACAGAACCTGACTCGTTTGCAAACATCTGAGGAGCATTGGCAGAAGCGCCGATAGTAAGTGCTCCATCCTTTACAGAAAAGGTTGCAGATTTAGGAATTATATCAAGGGTTCTGTCAAATGAGAGCAGGTACATACGCGGTGAACCATAGCGGACCCGGTATTTTTCAACAGCCAGATAACAGCTGTCATCGTGGCTTAATACATACCTGAGCTCTATCGAGGCGACATCGTCTGTAAGGTCAGTTACAGAAATGATAGGTTCTGATTCAACCTTATGCGAAAAGCTCTGCATTCCGAGATCATTTACCGTAGAATTAATAGTTACATGGGAAACATCACCAGAAGAGGCATCGGCAGTCGGTTCTAAATATTTCCCAAGGGAATTGTAATCATCAGAAAGACTCTTATCATGAAAATCAGAAGCGAACTTCATCAGCTCCTTTAGATGAGAATCTGCAAAAATCATTATCTGGCTGTAGTAGCGGATCTTTCTGCCACCAGAAGTCAGGTTTAAGATCAGTGAATATTTATGTCCCGGGTCTAACAAATTGGTTAATTCAGTGTCAAAGGTTACTGTATCACCGCTGCTCTTTGAAGAATTCAAAGAGTTGGTAGAGATAGTACGTGAAGTATCTGCTGAGTGAATCTCATAGGAAGCATCATCTATCTGATTACCATATGTATTTACAGTGATTGTCAGCTTCCTGTCAGTATCGAGCGGAATCAGATTGTCAGTCATCTCTGTGTCATCCATCTTTGCAATATAGCCATGGAGCAAAAGCTGCTTTGTCCCAAAGCTTTCGACAGAGACAGTAGGGAGAGTAGGGGAACTCATCGTGGAGACATTAGGGGAGGTCTTCCTGTTCAGTATGATATAGAAAAATAAAAGAGAAATGAAGAATACGATAACCAGCAGGATAATCCTGTGTTTCGTTGATTTCTTCATACCTGTAGTACGAAAATTAAGAGCCATAGTTATTACCTGTTAAATAAAATATGCAAAAACAAGTCTTAGGGTATACGCGCAGACTATAGTGCAGAGGCCTGCGACTGCAACGCCGGATAATTTTTCACGGAGGAAAAACCTCGCTACGATAACTGTGATCACGATCCAGAGACTGTAGAAAAATGAAAGCCACAGGTCATAGGAGCACAGTGCTTTTGCTCTCGAGAGGGCAAGTGGCGCATAGTAGAACGCAATTCCTGTAAAAATCGCGAAGAGTACATGGTAAGCGGTTATTTTTTTCAGGTCCTTATGCTTGATAAAAAATGAAAGTATAAGGGCGACAAGGACTACCACAAACATCGAGGCTGTCTGCTGTAGCTCACCGAGCGGATTTTTCTTCAGGTAGAGCTCATTTGCTGCCAGGATCGCAGGACCCAAAAGTGCAAAAAGCCACCAGCTGCCGTGTTTGTGCTTGATGCCGAATCCCATCATGAAAATGCCGATGGTCAGGATCACATAGAACACCATAGTGGTAATTGCGGGCATTTTTCTAAGAAAAATAGTACGTACCAAGAATACAAACACCGGTATCAGAAGATAGAACGGCGCTGTGGAGCTGACCTCAGTGATCTGAAATGCCATAAACAGGCAGATGAAACCGAGAGCCATCAGAGCACCGGATATGGCTATGTCAATTATACTCCCCTGTGAAAAATGGCGCGCACTCTTGAAAAAGCCATTGAAAGAGAGCGTTGTAAAAGAGAGTACAAGTATTGTGATACCAGAAATCAGCACAGTCTGAGGTGCTGAGAGTCCAGCGAGAGATACTTTTGCAAAAACAGCTGTAAGTCCTGCTAAAAGTACCGCTATTATAAATAATCCGAGCCATCCGGATACTAATACTGCTGCCATTTATCAAATTCCTTTCACTTGAAACCTTAGCCAACCTATTATATAATAATAAATCGCTATAATCAAACTGTTTTGTTTGGAGGAAAGACTTTGAAGCGCACCTGGAAAAGCTTTAGTGATTTTTTTGAAAAATACGCGCTGATCTTACATATCCCGCTTGCAATGCTTCTCGTGCTTGTAAACGAGTCATTAAGCCGGCACTCTCTGATCGAAGGATTCGGATTTATCACGAACCATACCGGAGCATTTCTTTACAACTCATTCATCATCTATGTGATACTACTTCTGGTATTCCTATCGCCGAGACGGCTTTTTATGCGGATCGTGATGATGGCGATAGTAATACTCTTCGGAATCATCAACTGTATCATCTTGAATAACCGAGTGACTCCGTTTGGATTTACAGACCTGGCGATGATAGGTGACCTGCTCACGATGCAGAACACCAAGTATTTCACGGCGCAGCAGGCAGGTATTTCGCTGATCGCGATTCTGATATTTGTCTTCCTTATGGTAATGCTTCACATGCACAGCAAAAAGAAGACAGTACAGACTAAGCTCTGGGTAAGAATCTTAGTCTGTGCCATTGGTTTTGCCAGTCTGTTTCCGGTTACGAAGGCCTGCCAGGCAGCAGGAGTCGTGCAGACGTATTTCGGAAACCTGGCTCAGGGTTATCTCGATAACGGCTACGCCTACGGATTTGCGATGTCGATTGTCGGACGAGGCATGAATGAGCCTTCAGGATACTCTGAAAAAGCTGTTGACGATATCATTAAGGATACTGAGAAGGGCGATTCGACTCTTGGCTCTGTAAAGCCAAATATTATTGTAGTTCTCTTAGAGTCGTGCTTTGATATAGATGAGTACCCGGCGCTTTCATATAATGAAGACCCGATACCTTATTTCCACGAATTAGAGAAAAAATACTCGACCGGTCATCTGACGGTTCCTGTAGTCGGTGCCGGTACCTGTAATACCGAGTTTGAGATTCTTACAGGCATGAGCTGCAAGTTCTTTGGTCCTGGTGAGTATCCGCAGAAGACAGTCCTTAAAAAGCGTGACTGCGAGAGTACAGCTGATGTGATAAAGAAGCTCGGCTATGGCACTCACGTAGTCCACAACAACGGCGGTAATTTTTACAGTCGTGCAAATGCCTTCTCTCAGATGGGCTTTGATACATTTACATCTAAGGAGCTCCTCGATATAACTGACTACACACCGCTTAACACCTGGCCTACAGATGATATCCTCGTAGGTGCTACCAAGGATGCTCTTGATTCAACCAACACGCCGGATTTCTGCTACACTATTACGGTTGGAACTCATGGTGACTATCCTACAGAGAAGGTCATCGAGAATCCAAAGATCAAGGTAAAAGTAAAAGGAGTAGACCAGGGCAGGCAGAACCAGTGGGAATACTACTGCAATATGCTGAACAATATGGACCGCTTCTTAAAGGAATACACCGATATGCTTGAAAAGCGCGGTGAGCCGACGCTTCTTATCTGCTTCGGTGATCATCTGCCGACTATGGGCCTTCAGAACAGCGATGTAAAGCAGAAAGATATCTATCAGACGAAATACATCACTTGGAACAACTTCGGTATGAAAAAGCAGGATCAGGATCTGACAGCCTATCAGCTCGTATCCGAGTATTTTGACAGACTTGGTATACACGGCGGTACAATGGTGGATTACAACCAGACCATGACCGAGAGAGGTGTAAGCGGCAAGTCTCAGAAGTATTTAAAGAACCTTCAGATGCTCCAGTACGACCTGCTCTATGGTGACAGATATGCCTACCATGGTGTGGACATGTATCCGGCCTCAGACCTCGTAATGGGTATCAACCCTGTAGTAATCGACAATGTCTACTATTATGACAACAGGCTGCATATATACGGCGAGAACTTCACACCGTGGTCAAAGGTATTTGTAAACGGTGAAAAAGTAAACACTACCTATGAAAGCGGTCAGGTACTTTCAATCAGTGCAAAGGATGTGACCGATGGTTCATATCTGGTCGTAAACCAGATGGGCTCGAACAATACGATTTTCAGAAGCTCGAACGAATATGAATTGAAACTTCCAAATACTGATGAGTAAAAAATAACCCTTCCACACGAAAGTGTGGAAGGGCGTTTATTTTAAAAAAGATATTAATACTCGCCTTTTCTGTACCTGGTAACCAGATTGTCGATTCTCTCGTATGGATCGAGGAGACTCGAGATAGAGCAGTCATGGTTTAAGGTATCAATGATATAAGCGATGTATTTGCTCATGTCACAGCTGATATAGTAATCTCTTGAGAGGAGCTCTGGTGTCTGATATACAAGGTTTGTGGTAACAACCTTATAGATAAGCCCTTCCTCTACTGCTTTATCAAAGGATGCAAGACCATTTGTGAAGAGACCGAAGGTAGAAACACAGAAGATTCTGTTGGCCTTTCTCTTCTTCAGCTGTCTGGCAACGTCGATCATTGACTCACCTGATGAGATCATATCGTCTACGATGATGACGTCCTTGCCCTCTACTGATGATCCGAGGAACTCGTGGGCTACGATCGGGTTTCTGCCGTCTACGATCTTTGAGTAGTCACGTCTCTTGTAGAACATACCCATATCGACACCTAAGACTGTAGCCATATATACGGCACGTCCGGTTCCACCCTCATCAGGGCTGATGATCATCAGATGATCGTTATCAATCTTTAAATCCTTAACGTTCTTGCAGATTCCCTTTATAAACTGGTATGCAGGCTGTACCGACTCAAAACCATGAAGAGGGATTGCGTTCTGGACTCTAGGATCATGTGCATCGAAGGTGATGATATTCTCAACACCCATCGATACGAGCTCCTGTAAGGCCATAGCGCAGTCAAGTGACTCACGGGCTGTACGGCGGTGCTGTCTGCTCTCATAGAGGAACGGCATAATGACATTTATACGTTTTGCCTTACCACCCACAGCGGCGATGACACGCTTCAGATCACTGTAGTGATCATCCGGCGACATGTGATTGGTCTGACCGCAGAGTGAGTAAGTCAGGCTATAGTTAGTGACATCTACCATGATGTAGAGATCTAATCCTCTGACAGATTCATTTATCTGGCATTTAGCTTCGCCGCTTCCGAAACGTGGAGTAGAAGCTGAGATCATGTATGAATCACTTGTGTAGCTGGCCTTCTCTACGAAATCGAGATGATCAGATTTACGGTTCTTACGCCATTTAACCAGGTAGTCGTCTACCTTGGTTCCTAAAGTCTCACAGCTCTTCAGTGAAATGATACCGAGAGGTGCTACTGGTTTGCGTGTAGCCAGTGTGTCGTCATTGCGTGGCATTTTGTTCCTCCATTATTTATTGGCAGGTTTCATGTCTTTGAGTTTGTTCTCGATCCTGCCATCGAAACCAAACAGGTGAAAGAAATTATACTTCTCAACAAGGCGGGAATATACTCTCTGGGAGTAGATTTCTGAGACCTCGTTCAAAGTCAGGTTAGTAGAGATGATCGTGGACTTGGAGTTCAGCAGGCGGTCATTGATCAGATAGAAAAATGAGGACGTCGTGAAGGTGTTGGAAACCTCTGTACCCAGGTCATCTATTATAAGAAGGTCAGCCGTAAAAAGGCTCTTGTAAGCATAATCATCGGTATCTTTCTTCTCTCCGAAGGTGTAATCCGAACAGACGTTAAAGAGGCGGACAGCTGAGATGTAAATCACAGTGTGGTCAGTATTTATAAGTGAACCTGCTATGCAGCTCGATAGGAAGGTCTTTCCCGAGCCTGAAGTACCATAGAAAAACAGGTTATGGAATGAGTTGTCGAATGTTTCAACAAAACGCTTACTCTGCTCCAGTGCCTGCTGTGCATTCTCTCGCGAACTCATGCCTGAAGAATCCCTTTCTGAGGAATATCCAGACAGATCAAAGTCTTCGAAATGATCTGTAAGAAGGCGTTTCATGATGGGTTCGTCACGATATATAAGGTCTGTCGCGTGCTTTTTTAAGCAGTGACATGGAATATCGTTGTATTCGCCTACATAGCCTGTGTCCTTACAGTCAGGGCACTGGTATGGCGGCTCGAGATAGTCTTCCGGGTAGCCGTTATTACGGAGAATCTTCTTTTCTTCTTCAATAAAGCGGGCAGTAAGCTCCTTATAATCCACATGAACATCACGTCTGCGGGCGTCATTTATGAATGCATCCTCGAGTTTTGAGAACTCAGGAATCCTCTCACGGATTTCATCACGACGGGAACGGATCAGTTCATCACGCTCCTGCTGTGCCTCGCGGTAGATCTGCATTATCTGGTTGTACTGTGTGTTCGTCAGTTTCATGCTTAAATAGAGTTATTCTTAAGGAGCATAGACTCCATAGCAGGGTCGTAGCTGTTCTTCTCTGAGTATGAGTTAAAGCTGTTCTTCCTCTGAGGCTGGTTATTCTTACCAGCTGGAGAGAATCTGGCCTTCGTGATTTTTGAGTGGTTTGTATCGTCCGCTTCTACCTGAGATAAATCGGTGAATCCCTTCTCGTGCCAGGCATTCAGGATAGTGTCGGCATAGCTGAAATTCGGCTGAGAGATATTCGCCATAGTTCTGCTGCAGGCTTCAGACACCATTTCCTTTGAAAAATGCCACTCGTTGAACCATTTATCAACGAATTCAAGCTGAGCAGGTACAAGATTTCCAGAGATGCCAAATGCAGTCTTTACAGTGAGTGTATTCTCGCTGTGCTGCTTTTTTTCGTCCTTAGCGGCTGTTACTGAATTTATGCCGTTATTGTGCCAACTGATCGCGATAGAATTCATGTAACTCATGATATTCGAGCGGCTCTGGCACTTGCCAGCGGCAAGTGTACTTGTCATCAGATAATCAATCAGATCCATGCTCATGCCTAGATCTATATGCCAGTATAGTATAGTATCTACTGCCTTGTTATTCAAGGCGGTGCCGAGATAGCGCTGTGCAATAAAGAGTATCTGTCTGATCTCAGGGTCGTTTTCTAAATCTTCACTGTTAAAGCTCTTCTTATTATCAGATGGAAGAGGGGTGTTATCAGTATCAGTATCAGTACCAGACTTCTTCTCTTCTGTGACTCTCTGAACAGGGGACGCCTTTTTTGCTTCAGCAGTGTCGGAAATTCCACTAGAAGCAGCTGATGAAACAGTCTCTTTATTAGTGTCAGAAGAAGAGTCGGCTGCAAAAGAAAAACTCATCTGGCCGTCACCATCCTCTGCCATCTGAGCAGAAAGCGGTCTCATGCAGATATCGCAGAGTTCTCCATCCTCATCGTAGTCGAGGGTCAGAATGCCTGCCGCAGAGAGAGCGTCGATAGAGGTGCGCACGTTACGCGCAGAAAGTCCCAGACAGTCAGCGGTCGAAGCAATCGAAAAATCAGCTTCAGGGTCATTAATGCAGCGTAAAAGGCGCAGATATACCTTTACATCGTTGCCGTTAAGACCTTTCATATAATTATCTATGAAGTTATTTGACACACAGGTAACTGAGGCCGATACCTCTACGTGGAGATTTATTGAAGCCATCTGCAAATCCTTTCGTTAAACTGCGGTAATTATATCACATTCAATTTCTTTAAAAAAGTGTCGCAGATTCAACAATATCAGTGTATAACGCATGTGGATAATGTGGATAACCTAGTGTAAATCTCTTAGTTAGGGCATTAAAAATCCACATCCTTTTGTGACTGTTTTTCTACAAAAAGATGTGGATAAAGTGGATAACTATTTTTTAAGCAGGTCATCGCCTATTTTATAGACGTCTCCCGCACCCATAGTTATCAACAAATCACCGTCGATAACATTTTTTGATAAAAATTTTTCAATCTCGTCAAAGGTTGCAAAACACTCGCAAGGTGTGCCAAGCTCACGAATTTTGTTACAGAGGTCAATGGAGTGCACTCCATATATATCCTTCTCTCTGGCAGGGAAAATCTGTGCTAAGACTACCTGATCTGCAACTGAAAGGGCGTTTGCAAAATCGCCAAGGAAAGCTTTGGTTCTGGTATAAGTGTGAGGCTGGAATACGACTATAAGTCTCTTGTGAGGGTATTTCAATGCTGCATCAAGCGAGGCATGAACTTCTGTAGGATGGTGGGCATAATCATCAACTATCGTAGCACCGTGATATTTGCCCTTTACCTCGAAACGCCTCTTTGCACCGCCGAATTTCTTAAGGCCGGCTTTGATCTGATCCATGGTAAAACCAAGCTCTCTTGCTACAGCTATAGCAGCTAAAGCGTTTCCGACATTGTGTCTTCCAGGTACGGACAGAACGACTTCGCCTAAATCCTCGCCGTATCCGAATGCCTTGAATCTGGCCTCTCCGGTCTCGTCGTAGGTGATATCCTCTGCGTGATAGTCTGCACCCTCGTTAAAGCCTACGGTAATGACCTTTGCTTTGATGCCGTCTACTATCTCTTTATAATTCGGGATTTCGTCGTTTATTATTACAGCTCCGTCAGCCTTTGTATCTGCTGCAAACTGGTGGAAACTCTTCCTTATATCTGCTAAGTCCTTGAAGAAGTCAAGGTGCTCAGCCTCAACGTTTAAAATAACGCTATACTTCGCATAGAGCTGAAGGAAGCTGTTGGTATACTCGCAGGCTTCTGTAAGGAAAAGGTCTGAGTTACCTACATGAATATTTGAATTAATAGCTTTAAAAATACCGCCGATAGAGAGAGTCGGGTCTTTTTCACCTTCGAGCATGATCTGTGAGATCATACTTGAAGTAGTGGTCTTACCGTGAGTTCCTGCGACTGCTATGCTGTTTGGATAGTGCTTCATTATCTCGCCCAGGAGCTGTGCACGGGTAAGCATCGGGATGCCCTTTTCCTTAGCGGCTGCAAACTCCGGATTGTCTGGATGAATGGCAGCTGTATAGACTACGCAGTCAATGTCATCAGTAATATTTGCTGCTGACTGTGGATAGTGGATGTCTGCTCCAAGCTCACTTAAATGACGTGTCAGGTCGCTTTCAGCTCTGTCTGAGCCGCTTACCGGGAAGTGTCTGTCTAGAAGCACTTCAGCCAGGCCGCTCATGCTGATTCCGCCGATTCCGATAAAATGAACCTTAACCGGTTTATCGAAATTTATCTCATACATATGAGTATCTCACTTTCCTTTGAGTTTTTGACTTTTTCAAACTTTCCACGTGGTCTGCATACTGGCGCGGAAAGTTTATTTTTCCTGATTAAGAATACATCAAAACAGGGTAAAATACAAGGAGTGCTCCATTTGAAAAGAAAATGCGCGTTTTTGCGAATTTTCTCATTGGAAACTATGTTACAATTAGATTGTTTCCGATGGGAGATATTTTTGGAGGATATTATATGTATGATGTGATAGTGATAGGCGCAGGCGCTGTGGGAAGCGCCACTGCCAGAGAGCTTTCGAGATACAGTGGAAAGTTCTTAGTGCTCGAAGCGGAGGAGGATGTCTGCTCAGGTACCACAAAGGCAAACAGCGCAATAGTTCATGCCGGTTATGATGCCGTGCCAGGTTCTAAAAAAGCTTTATATAATGTACGCGGTTCAGAGATGATGGAGGACCTCTCAAAGGAGCTTGACTTTGCATATAAGAGGATTGGATCGCTCGTTATCTGCAGGAAGGATCAGGACAGGTCCGTTCTTGAAAAGCTATTGGAGCAGGGGAAAAAGAACGGTGTAAGGGATCTTCGTATAATAGAAAGAGACGAGATCGTCTCAATGGAGCCAAATATCGACGACGATGTAGTCTGCGCTCTCTATGCGCCGACAGCCGCTATCGTCTGCCCGTTCGGTATGTGTATTGCGTTTGCGGAAAATGCCGCAGACAATGGTGTGGAATTTGCTTTCAATTCAGGGGTTAAGCAGATAAAGAAGGAAGACGGTCATTTTGTCATCGAGACAGAGAAGGGTGTTTTCGAGGCAAAGGCAGTCGTAAACGCAGCAGGCGTCTACTCAGACGTCCTTCATAACCAGGTTTCAGAGAAGAAGCTTCATATCACTCCAAGAAAGGGTGAGTACGAGCTCTTTGACAGGGCAGATGGTGACTTCGTTCATCATACGATATTTCAGCTGCCGTCAGCTCTTGGTAAAGGAATTCTCGTTACTCCGACAGTTCACGGCAATCTGCTTTTAGGACCGACAGCTGAGGACATAGAGAATAAAGAGGGCACAAATACTACAGCCGAGGGTCTTTCCCAGGTTGAAAAAATGGCCGCTCTCTCAGTAAAGAATATTCCGTACAGAGACGTTATCACCTCATTTGCCGGACTTCGCGCACATGAGGACGGCGGTGATTTTATCATTGGTGAGTGTGAGGACTGTGAGGGATTCTTCGATGCAGCAGGCATTGAGTCTCCGGGACTTTCAAGCGCTCCGGCCATTGGAGCTGACCTGGCGAAGATGGTCGCAGAAAAGCTTTCACTTCCTGAGAATACGAAGTTTAACGGTACGAGAAAGGGAATCCTCGATCCGAAGAAGCTTTCTATAGAAGAGAGAAACGAGCTTATTAAGAAAAATCCAGCCTATGGTCAGATCATCTGCCGCTGTGAGAGCGTTACAGCTGGTGAGATCATCGATGCTATCACGAGAACTCTTGGCGCCAGGTCGCTTGACGGCATAAAGAGAAGAACGAGAGCCGGAATGGGCCGATGCCAGGCGGGCTTCTGCACACCTAGACAGATGGATTTACTTGAAAAATACGCGCATCTGGCACCTGAACAGGTAACGAAGTCCGGTGGAGACAGCGTTTTGGTTTTTGGAAAGACTAAGTAAGGAGGCAGCTTCGATGGAAAATTATGATTTAGTTATCGTCGGAGGCGGTCCGGCTGGACTTGCAGCTGCTATCTCCGCGAGAAAAGAAGGAATTCAGAGCATTTTAGTGCTTGAGAGAGACGACAGGCTCGGCGGTATTTTGAACCAGTGTATCCACAATGGTTTCGGACTCCATACCTTTAATGAGGAGCTGACAGGACCTGAGTACGCCGGCAGATTTATTACCCAGCTTCTCGATGAAAAAATAGAATACAGGCTTAACACGATGGTCATGGATATAAGCCATGACAGAGTTGTTACTGCGATGAACTCAAAGGACGGCATGTTCCAAATCCAGGCAAAGGCCGTAGTACTTGCCATGGGCTGCCGTGAGAGAAGCCGTGGCGCCTTGAATATCCCTGGATACAGACCAGCAGGTATCTATACCGCGGGCTGCGCGCAGCGTCTGGTGAATATGGAGGGCGAGATGCCTGGTAAAAAGGTTGTTATCCTTGGTTCAGGCGATATCGGTCTTATCATGGCACGCCGAATGACTCTTGAGGGTGCAAAGGTCGAGGTCGTAGCAGAGCTTATGCCTTACTCAGGCGGCTTAAAGAGAAATATCGTCCAGTGTCTTGATGATTTCGGCATTCCACTTAAGCTTTCACATACCGTTGTAAATATCGAGGGTAAGAAGAGAGTAGAGGCAGTTACTATAGCTGAGGTTGGCCCGGACAGAAAGCCTGTCCCTGGAACAGAGGAGAGATACGAGTGCGATACCCTTCTTCTCTCATGTGGACTTCTTCCTGAGAATGAGCTTTCAAAGGCCTGCGGAGTCGAGCTTTCCAGGGTTACAAACGGCCCTGTAGTAAACGATTCACTCGAGACCAGCGTTCCGGGTGTATTTGCCTGCGGAAATGTGCTTCACGTACACGACCTTGTAGACTTCGTTTCTATGGAGGCCAAAAACGCAGGCCACTACGCAGCCACCTTCATCAAGAATGGAGAAGAGACCGGTGAGAGGATCATCGATATGGTCTGTGACGGAAAGGTCCGCTACACCGTTCCTCAGATGATAAGACCTGACGATATGGAGAAAACTCTTACAGTCCGCTTCCGTGTCGCGAATGTCTACAAAAACGCTTCTATCGTTGTAAAAGCAGCCGGTAAGGAGCTTATCAGACGTAAAAAGCAGATTATGGCTCCGGGTGAGATGGAGCAGGTTGTTCTTAAAAAGGCTGACCTCGCATCAGCTGATCGTGTTGAGATAGGAATCGAGGAGGCTTGAATATGGAAGAGAGACATCTGACTTGTATAAACTGCCCGATGGGCTGCGCACTTACAGTTACCCTTGATAACGGAGAGGCAGTTTCTGTCACAGGAAATACCTGCAAGCGTGGTGAGATCTACGGCAGAAAAGAGGTCACAAATCCTACGAGAATCGTGACCAGCACAGTGGCAGTTGACGGCGGAAAAGACGCAGTAGTAGCTGTAAAAACAGCTTCAGACATTCCAAAGGGTAAAATGTTCGACATCGTAAATGCCTTAAAGGGCGTTCGCGTTAAGTCTCCTGTTCATATCGGAGATGTGATCGTAAAAGACGTCTGTGGAACAGGCGTTGATATCATCGCAACACGCGAGGACTGATTCAGACCCGGTGTATGCTTGAGCTTTTAAGATTTCCGGGTATTTTTCTTTGAAAAAATCAGAGAATACCCGGATTTTCAATGCCTCTATTTAGCTGCGGCATTTATCATTTCTTCCAACTGACGCTTTCCCTCTTCAAAAGGCAGGAAGCGGCGTTCATCGATATTTGAAAAATAATCCCAGAAAGTACCTGTGATTGTCGGCTCCTCAGAATAGAAGGTATAAACCCTATTTTCATAGATAAAAGCTGTTGTAAAAAGAGAAGGTGTAGTCGTTATCGTAAGCCCGTACTGGACAGGAAAGGCGTCGGACGACAGAAAGCTTACAGAATCCGGAGTGATGCTTTCAAGCCAGTTCTGCATCACTAAAACACGGTCTTCTACGCTGAGCGGGTTGTAGAATTCATCTAACAGCTCATCAATACGCCCAGTCTTTAAAAAACGTTTGATGCCAGCGAGGGAAATTATCTCCCTGGTAGAACTTTTCATGGCGTTTCTGTAGTAATCCATATTTGAAAGGAATACTTCAACAATTTTCTTACTGCCAGGAATATCAATGTTCAGGTATTTACTACATAGATCCTGGCTGAGATATGGACACAGGCATGGCTGCATGCTGAATTGGATACGCTTTGATATCATCTTGTTTTGAATCGTTGAGTAATAAAGGTTCATCTGGCTCAGCGGACTGGTTGAAAGAGAAATCAACGGTCTGGATTCCTGGAACATTTTTGTGAAATTATTATGCAGGTCATCGATAAAGTTCTTATCTCTTGAAAAAATACCGCTCATCGAGTCATCGCCGTTCCCGAACATCAGGGCATATCTGGAGGTGATGATATAGCTGGCGTGAAGAGGCCATTTTTCCTTGATCGAACCATCAGAATAGTAGTAATAAGAGTGATAGGTGTCAGAGGCAAAAGTAAGAGGGATAACACTGTGTAGAAGGTTCAGATTGTTGTAGATCGATGAGTCAGCTCCGTTGGTTCTTGGGAGGAGACTTATGATATTAAAAATCTCCAGTGATGGGTTTAATTTCTTGGCCATGATAAGACATTCCTGAAGACCGGAATCGTCTGGCTGCATGACTGCATAAACAGGTTCGTCGCCAACAGATGAAAGCAGAGTGAGTATAGCCTGATGGATATTCAGGTCTCCATTCAGATAGAACATATCTTTATCAGGGAAATGACTGAATGCGTTTGGCTCAAAAAGGCAGACATCAGAGTGGACAGGAGTGATCTGGAAGTGCTTTAGAAATTTATCTATCTGGCCCCACAGCGCGATCCTGTCAGCGCCGAAGTGTTCATTTTTCCAATAATCCTTTAAAAGCAGACTGTCAGCATAGGTCATATTCAGGTAATCTGCGATTTTTTCCACAGCGTCTATACAGCTTGGCACGCGGGTGCCCTTGATATATTTGTAGACAATCTTCCCAAGGCCGGTGCCATCTGCGAGCTCGGTTCCTGTAACACGGCTCTGCTTCATATACTTTGAAATAAGGGCGCTGAAATCACTCATTTATTTTTCCTTCTTAGCAAATTAATCAAATTTAGCCTTACTGTAAAGTATTATAACATACAACTAAAAAAATAATAATACTTAATGTTTTAGACTTGAATTTGGACATAGACTTTGATAAAATCGTTGTGTTATAGTTCAGTGTAAATTCAATTAGTTGCAAAACCTTTTTTTGATTTTGGACTAAAGATTAGCCACTGATATGAAAAAGATATGGCTCAAATGACCAGTTCCTTCTTTAATGTGAAATAATTTTATTTATTTTGCGTTCAGTCTACGAAAATAATATAAAAATATTCAAAAATTATTGACAGATTATTTTTATTAAGCTAATATAAGTAAAGAGAAGGGAAAAGAAAGTTAGGAAAAAGAAATCTGCAAAGGAGGTTGCTATCATGGAGAATTATACGGCTGATAATCAGGACTCAGCTTCAAAGAGAAGAGGACGTCCCAGGGTTGCGAATAAAAAGAAGCAGTACACACTTACCATGAGACCTGATATGTATATGCAGGCACGCGAAGAGGCTGACAGGAGAGGAATCTCATTTTCAGCTCTGATCGCTAATGCTCTGGTTGAATATCTGGATAAGTAATTGTACGGGCTTTTTTAATACAGTTGGAAAATCAGATCGGATGATTTGATTTTCTGCTGAATTAAGCTTTATAAAAATCCGCCGTCGGCGCCGAGAATCTGCCCTGTTACATAGGACAGATTCATAAGTGCCCATGCGGCATCAGCTATTTCATCAGTTGTGGCAAATCTGCCCAAAGGGATCTCTTCACAGAGGTCTTTTTTTTCGCCCTCAGAAAAGACGGCGTTCATATCTGTGTCAACGCAGCCTGGGGCTATAGCGTTTACTCTGATTCCTGATGGGGCGAGCTCTTTTGCCATAGCGCGGGTCAGCAGGTTTACCCCGCCCTTTGTGGCAGAGTAGGCGGCCTCACATGAAGCACCCGCTGTGCCCCACATAGAAGAGATATTGATGATCGAGCCGGATTTTTCATGGACCATGCCCGGCACGAATTCCTTCATCATATAAAAAACAGATGACAGGTTAACAGATAGCATCCGTTCCCACTGCGCGCTTGTCATATCAGTCAGGAGGCCTACATAGGAAATCCCTGCGTTATTTACGAGATAGTCTATGTACGGGAAATGGACTTTTATATCGTCAGCCATTGCGCTGATGGAATCAGGGCTTCCCACATCTGTCTGATAGGTCAGGACATCTATCTGAAAGCTGTTTTTCAAAGCCTCGGAGAAAGCGTTTAATTCTTCAATATTCTTTTCACAGCAGAGAGCGAGGTTTATGTGCTCGCTCGCCATTTTTCTAGCGATGGCACGGCCTATGCCGCGGCTTGCGCCTGTAATTACAGCGTATTTTGCTTTCATTTGACCTCCTGAAATGCCAATCTGAAGCGATGGAAACGATTGTACTTAATAAACGTTTCATTTCTAGTTCACAAATAAATCACAATCCCCCTGTAATATATAAAGCATCAAAGGAAATAAATCCTTTGAGACGGAAATTGTTTTCGTTTTTCATACTCCCCCTCTTTTACAAGGGCCGCCGCGAGGCGGTCCTCCTTTTTTGCCCAAAATTATATCAGAGCCTGTGCATCAAGCCGTGCTCTGACGTTAAATCCCTTTTTCAGCCCTTCATCATCTCTATGATCTCATCTCTTACGCGATTCGGCAGCTCTTTCTGCTCGTCACGGCTCATGCCCTTTGTCTCTATAGGCTTTCCGAAGGAAAGAGTAACGTTTGACTTTTTGATATTCGGGAAGTGGTATTCAAGGATATCTCTGGTACCGTTTACAGCGACCGGGATCACAGGGCAGCCTGACTTGGTGGCGACCTTGAAAGAACCTGCGTGGAATTCGTGAACCTCGCCATCCTTTGAACGTGTCCCCTCAGGGTAGATGCAGATACTGATGCCGTTTTTGGCCTCATCTATGGCTTTGAGGATGACTTTGAGTCCGTCCTTAAGGTTACTCCTGTCGATGCCAAGACTGTAAAGCCTCTTCATAAGCCAGCCCAAAATCGGAATCTGTAACAGCGATTTCTTCGCGATAAAGCCACAGAAGCCTGGAATTCTGCTGTAAGTCACTACGATGTCATAGATGCTCTGGTGGTTACTGATGTAGACTGCCGGTCTGTCCTTTGGAATATTCTCGAGGCCCTTTACTGTAACTTTGGAACCGGATAATCTCTCAACACAGCGAAAGCCCCAGTGCACATACGAAAGCAGCATAAGCTTGCGCCGGCGCTCGTCTTTAGGGTGTATAAGCCACTGAATCCCTGAGACAGGGTAAGACATGATTAGAAAAACTACTACATAAATAAGTGTGATTACTGTGCGCATAAAACCGCTCCAACTGTAAAAATAAAAGCGGCAGGAACTAAAAGCCCCTGCCGCCCGATTCTACGGAGACAAAATAGAGATCAGAACTCAGGCTCGATAAGGCCGTAGGTGTTACCGCGGCGCTTATAAACGACATTTACCTCGTCTGTCTCAGCGTTTCTGAATACGAAGAAGTCATGACCTAAGAGTTCCATCTGAACGCAGGCGTCCTCTGGATACATAGGCTTGATGCCGAAGTGCTTCGTACGCTGGATCTTGATCTGTGAAGAATCGTCGTCATCGCTGTCATCGTCGATGTAGTCGTCCTGGAAGAACTCGCCAGGCTCCTGCTGCTTGGTGATAAGCTTATGGCGATACTTCTGCAGCTGTCTTTCGATAACTTCCTCTACCAGGTCGATAGATACGTACATATCGTTTGATACCTGCTCAGATCTGATGATCGATCCCTTCATAGGGATAGTAACCTCAATCTTCTGTCTGTCCTTTTCAACAGAGAGAGTAACATTTGCGATGGTGTCATCAGCAAAGTACTTGTCAAGCTTTGAAAGCTTGTCTGTGACAGCGGTCTTGATTCCGTCTGTCAGCTCGATGTTTTTTCCTGTGATATTGATTCTCATGGCGAAAACCCCCTTTTCTAATGTATTTGCGAGATGGAAAAATGATCTCGCATTGATGGGTTGTCTTGAAAATAGTATAACACATTTGTCCTGCTAAAACACCATAATTTTTGGTGAATTTTTCATGAAAAAGGATACGGAAGGAGGAGACGGTATTTTTTCAAGCATTATGCGTATCGTAGAAAGCGTTTCCTCGCACTTTTCGGTCATACCACACTTTTTATAGAAAAAATAACCGCAGCGCAGGGACTTGCAGTACAGGTAGATTCCGCCGGAGGTGGTAAAAAATGCCGGTATCATCTCCAGATGGCGGCCTGCTTCTCCGAGGTCATCATGATAAGCCTCAAAAAAGCAGAGATTTATCATCAGAGCTGCCAACAGATCGTTGGACTGAAAGCAGTCTCTCTTCTGTGTGGCGACATGGATCAGGTCGCTTAACAGCAGTAAAGCACTCCTGTATAGTATCTCCTGTCTGGATTCGAACATGCCACAGGCAATCGCGTTCAGGAGCAGAAACTCGATGGAACTAGGGAGAAAATTCACATGAGAGTTGTCCAGTCCAAACTGCGGCCTTGTAATCTGCAGTACATCCAGGGCGGCTTTTGACAGAGTAAGCCCAGTGAATGAATCACAGGTGTGGCAGTTATGCATCAGCTCAAAAAATGAGATCAGCTGAATTTCGGCTGAAAGGCTGGAGATAAAGCGATGCTGATACAGCGATACCAGATCTCCTGTCTTTTCCCAGTGGTCCAGCCTGGACTCATTCCAGAGCTTTAATATGATAGAGTGACGTTCAATAAAACCGTCGCTTTCTTCTTCTGGGCAATAATAGGATTCACCCATAGCAATGCTTCTTTCACGCAATAGATTCATGAAATATTTGAATTCCTCAACGTTGGGGAGTTCCTTGCCTGATTCAATGCGTGAATATCTGGATGTGGAACAGAAACCATAAGATAGCTCCTCCTGCGTGAGCCCAAGACGCAGACGGTTTTCACGGAGCATAAGTCCTGGATTTTCCGGGATAGCTCCAGAATAATAAATTTTCCCCATACACTAGCCTCGTTTACAAACATCTATAAGTGAAAAGTGACAGTCAAAATTTTATCACTTTTCCCAAAGCTGTGCTTTGAGCGTATGAAAGTAGAACAGCCGAAATCTTTTTAGCTTTTGACAAAATAAAAAAGAAATGGTATACTACATCTTGTGTTTTATGTTGTCGATATCTCGATATGAAAGAAATCGGCATAGACTGGAGGTATTTATATAAATGGAACAGGCAGAGTATAACAAGATCCGCTATTCAATCCAGCAGCAGTGTGGCAACAGAGTAAAGATTCAGCTGGACAGAGGAAGGAATAAAGTCGATGTTCAGGAGGGAGTGATACAGCAGGCTTATCCAAGCGTATTTACGGTTCTTGTTTCTGACGAAGATGAGGAGCATCCTGATCAGCTTCTGTCATTCAGTTATACCGATGTGATCACTAAAGAAATCCGTATGGAACTCGTATAAACTTCATAGAAAAGTGGAGGACGGCCTGCCGCCCTCTTTTTTTTTGCACCTGTCCGTGCTATAATATATCCAAATGCGTTTTCTTATAATGAGGTGCAAATGAAAAGATATATAGCAATGATACTTGCGGCAGTGATGATCGTTACTGTTCCGGTCTCTGTACCACAGGTCACTGCGCATGCAACCAGTTCAAAGGTTAAGAAGCTTCAGAAAAAAAAGCAGGAAAAACAGGCAGAGCTGAATGACCTGCAGTCGAAGCTCGTCGATATTATTTCCCAGATAGATGCCTTAGAGAGCGATATCAAGTCGAATGCACAGGATATCAAGGACACAAAGGCTGAGGTCAAGGAAGCCAAGAAGGCTGAGAAAAAACAGTATGAGGCTATGAAGTCCCGTATCAGGTATTTTTACGAGAATGATACTGACAACAGTGTGTTTAATATCCTTGTAGAGTCGAAGAGTCTGACGGATTTCATCAATAAGGTCTCATATATGAATTCGGTCTACAGCTATGACCGGGATCTGCTCGATGCCTATGAGGCAACAAGGGTTGAAATCGAGGGAATGGAAGAAGACCTCGAGGACAAGCAGTTAGACCTTAAAAAAGAAAAGAAGCAGCTGAGGGCAAACAAGTCCAGCCTGAATGATCTTATCGATTCAAAAAAGGGTGAGATCGCAGATATCGGTGCGCAGGTTGCCAAGGCTAAAAAGGCGGCCGCAAAGGCAGCGGCTGAAAAAGCGGCAAAGCTTGAAAGAGAGCGGCAGGCAAGAAATGCCGCAGCCGCAGCAGCGGCAGCTGAAAGAGCTGCCAGCCAGAACTCAAGCTCGAATTCAAGCTCAAGCAATAACGGCTCAGCCTATGTACAGGACGCCGATCCGTCGCCAGCTACTGATGTAAGCGGAAGCGCAGTAGTAAGCTACGCGATGCAGTTCGTAGGAAACAGATATGTCTGGGGCGGCAATTCACTCACGAATGGCTGTGACTGCTCGGGATTTGTCGTGCAGGTTTACAGGCATTTCGGAATTGACCTGTCAGGTTCGAGAAATTCTGCAGCTCTGCGTTATGTGGGTCAGGCGGTAAGTCCCGATAATATTCAGGCAGGAGACATAGTCTGCTATCCTGGCCACGTCGCGATATATGCCGGAAACGGATGTATAGTTGAGGCACAGAGCTCGAGAGCTGGAATTACAGCTAACCGTGCCTGGAACCATGGAACAGTTCTTGCGATTAGAAGAGTTATTTGATGAGTGCTGAAAAAAGTCGATTCAGGCGGGCGCTAGGAAAGCTCCGAAAAGCTCTGCCTTGGGTCATCGCAGCGGCCGTTTTCTTAGTCATTATCTGGCTCGGAGTAAAAAACGGCATGGAGCGGAGATCGGTTTTTATCTATAAGGATCATCTGAACGATACGGCTGTAACAGTCGATGGAAAGGCCATGACCTTTAAGGACCTGGCTTTTTATGTGGTCTATGAAGAGTATCAGGTTCAGAAAAGTGCTTATGTGTATGATCAGGACAAGCCTGCAAATTACTGGAATTCGCATGTAAATGGCAAATTCATTACGATTGAAGCCAGGAACACTGCGATGGATATGGCTGTCCACGACAGGATTCTTCTTTTGATGGCGCAGTCAGACGGAGTCGTGCTTTCATCAGATGAGAGGGACGAGCTCGAAACGCGGAGGACTGATTTTTACGAGGACCTGTATGATGACCAGACTGAGAGGCTGCCGGTTTCATACAGCACACTGAACAGTGCGATGGAAGATATCGCGGTCGTCGAGAAGTATCAGCAAAAGCTTGCAGATGAAAAGAACGACACTTATGCGAGCTTCGGCTACGAGGGCAAAAATTACAGGGCAATACTTAAAAAACATTCAGTCAAAGTCAACAAGGAGCTCTGGAGCAAAGTCCCGATGGGCAGGGTGACTTTAAACAACGAGCCTGATTATCAGGCAGCAAAAGGCAAACAGAATTATTTTAAAGGAACAGACAAGGACAAATGATTTCAATAGCAAAGAACGGAGAAAAAAAGAAAAAGTTCGAAAAAATAGGCAGAAACGATCCATGCTGGTGCGGAAGCGGCAAGAAATATAAGCAGTGTCACGAGGCATTCGACAGGAAGATCGAGAGAATCAAGCTGATGGGACATGAGGTTCCTACCAGGGACATGATAAAGACGCCTGAGCAGATTGAAAAAATAAAAAAGAGCGCCGTTATCAATATGGCCTGCCTTGATGAGGTCGGCAAGCGGATTCATGAAGGCATGACCACTAAAGAGATAGACGATATCATCAATGAAGTTACCTATGGAATGGGCGGTATTCCAGCACCTCTCAACTACGAGGGCTTCCCGAAGAGTGTCTGCACTTCAGTGAATGATCAGGTCTGCCACGGTATTCCTTCAGAGGATGTAGTGCTCCAGGACGGCGATATCGTAAATGTCGACTGCTCTACTATACTTGACGGCTATTATTCAGATTCTTCAAGGATGTATATGATTGGAAATGTCTCTGACGAGAAGAGAAAGCTCGTAGAGGTTACAAAGGAGTGCTGTGACTTAGGACTCGAGCAGGTAAAGCCATGGGGATTCTTAGGCGATATGGCTGAGGCGGTACATACTCACGCAGAGGAGAACGGCTACAGCGTAGTCCGCGAGATCGGTGGTCATGGCTGCGGAATTGAATTCCATGAGGATCCATGGGTAGGTTATTTATCCAACCATGGAGAGGACATGCTGATGGTCCCGGGTATGATCTTCACAATAGAGCCTATGATAAATATGGGCTCATCGGATATTTTTACAGATAAAGAGAACAACTGGGAGGTCTATACTCTTGATGGCATGCCTTCGGCTCAGTGGGAGTATCAGGTTCTCGTTACAGAGGACGGCCATGAGGTGATTTCGCACTGATTTTGAACTGGCTTAAAGGAAATGAATATTTTGTTTGATATTTTTTTGAAAGCCAGTATGTAGATATTGGAAAGGTATGCAGCGGGGAATTATACTTTTCCAGTTGAGCTTCGACCTTTTTGGCCGGAGTTCTTCTGATTTCAGGGAAAAATAAAATGAACAGAGGATTTACATCGCACCTGTCGGAGCTCGGCGAATTCGCGGAGTTGTCCGACGCACTGAAAAAAGGCGGTATGTATGAGCTCTCGGGAGTGCTCGATGTGGCAAAGGGCCAGATCATCGATGCTCTCTCAAAGCAGTCTGATGGCGGGCGAAAGCTCGTTGTTTTTGCGTCCGAAAAAACGGCGGAGGAGTTTGCTGACGAATACAGACATATAGAGCAGGAGACGGTATTTTTTCCAGCAAAGGATGTGCTCTTCTACCAGTCCGATGTAAAGGGCAACACGCTTACGAGGCAGAGACTTATGGCTCTTCGGGCCTTAAGTACCGAGGAAGATGTCACTGTAGTTACGACTATTGACGCGCTTATGAACCGCCTGCCGGAGCCGCAGGAGCTTTCTGATGCGATCATTACCTTAAAAAGCGGTGAAGAGTATGATTTTACGGCTCTGCAGAGAAAGATTGTTGACCTCGGATACGAGAATGTGTCCCAGGTTGACGCACCAGGACAGTTCGCTGTAAGGGGCGGAATTCTCGATGTCTTTCCGCTTACAGACGACGCTCCTGTAAGAATTGAATTCTTTGGTGATGAGGTCGACTCTATAAGGATCTTTGATGCAGTAAGCCAGAAGTCGGACGAGACGATTGATGAGGTCCGCATCGACCCGGCTATGGAGATGGTCCTTACTAAAAGTAAGCTCGATGCAGGTCTTAAACGTCTGAAAGCTGACTTTGATAAGAGATATAAAGAGCTTCGGACTGATATGAAGACAGAGGAGTCGTTCCGGCTTAAAACCTCGTATGAGGACCTGAGAGACAGACTTTTAAGCGGAGACTATTCGCAGGCTGATGGATATCTGACTTATTTTGAGTCGGATACGAAGAGCCTTCTCGACTATTTTCCAAAGGATACTCTGCTTTTTCTAGATGAGCCGGCGCGGCTTGTCGAAAGAGGCGAGGTTCTTGAGAAAGAGTTCGTAGACAGCATGGCCAGAAGAGTGGAGAACGGTTCTGCTCTTTCGGGTCAGCTTCAGATGCTCGCCTCCTCAAAGGAGGTTCTTGCCCGCTGCATGAATCTTAATGGTGTCATGCTGCCACAGATTTCAGGAAATAACGGTGGACTTAAGCCGGTAGACCGATTTTATCTGCACCAGATCTCAATCAACAGTTACCAGAATTCACTTGATACCCTTAAAAAAGAGCTTTCTGCTTACCAAAAGCAGAAATACCGTGTCTATCTGCTGACGGCATCACGTACCAGAGGCAGCAGGCTTGCAGATGATCTGCGGGAAGATGGGCTGTCGGTATTTTTCTCAGAAGACGAGAATGCTGAAGTTCTCCCAGGGCAGACGCTTATCACCTTAGGATTTATCCGCAGGGGCTTTGAGTATCCGGATATCAAGGTCGTATACATAAGCGAAAGTGATATTTTCGGTGCTGTAAAAAAGAAGAAAAAGAAGAAAAAACGCTACGGCGGTGGAGACGCGATCACCAGCTTTTCGGAGCTTACACCTGGCGACTATGTCGTGCATGAGGATCACGGCCTCGGTATCTATGAGGGTGTGAAAAAAATAGAGCATGATCACGTGACCCGCGATTACATAGAGATTTCCTATGCCGGCGGCTCGACTCTTTACATCCTCGCGACCCAGCTCGATACGCTCTCGAAATACGGAAGTATCGGCGATAAAAAGCCAAAGCTCAATTCCCTTGGAGACGGGCAGTGGAAAAAGACCAAGGCAAAAGTAAAAAGCGCCGTTGGTGAGGTGGCCAAGGATCTGGTCGAGCTCTATGCCCTGCGCCAGCAGAATCAGGGCTATGTGTACGGCCCTGATACCGAGTGGCAGAGGGAGTTTGAGGAGTCATTCCCTTACGACGAGACTGACAGCCAGCTGGCGGCAATCGAGGACGTTAAAAATGATATGGAGAGCCCGAAAATCATGGACCGCCTGATCTGCGGAGATGTGGGCTTTGGAAAGACTGAGATCGCGATGCGCGCGGCATTTAAGGCAGTTCAGGAGAATAAGCAGGTCGTCTACTTAGTCCCAACGACTATCCTTGCGCAGCAGCACTACAATAATTTCAGGGAACGCATGAAGAATTATCCGGTCTCTATAGGAATGCTCTCACGTTTCCACACTGCGGCACAGAACAGAGAGACAATAAAGGGACTTAAAAACGGCACTGTCGATATCGTTATCGGTACTCACCGTGTGCTCTCCAAGGATGTGGGATTCAAGGATCTGGGGCTTCTTATCATCGACGAGGAGCAGCGCTTTGGTGTAACCCATAAAGAAAAAATAAAAGAGATGAAGAAAAATGTCGATGTCATGTCTCTCTCTGCGACACCTATTCCAAGGACGCTTCACATGAGCATGACAGGCATCAGGGATATGAGCCTTCTCGAGGATGCCCCGATGGACAGGACACCGATACAGACCTTTGTCTTCGAGGAAAATGATGAGATGGTACGTGAAGCCATTGAGCGTGAGCTCGACAGAGGCGGTCAGGTCTATTACGTAATAAACCGGGTCAACCAGATAGCTGATGTCGCGGCTAAGATCGAAGAGATGGTTCCAGAGGCGAATGTAGCCTATGCTCATGGTCAGATGTCGAAGAATAGGCTTGAGGAGATCATGACAGATTTTGTCAACCACGATATTGATGTGCTAGTCGCCACGACCATCATAGAGATAGGACTCGACATCTCAAATGTAAACACGATAATCATCCATGATGCCGATAAATTCGGACTCTCACAGCTCTATCAGCTCAGGGGTCGTGTCGGGAGAGGCTCAAGGACAGCGTATGCTTTTCTTATGTATAAGCGGGACAAGGTTTTAAAAGAGGTCGCGGAGAAGAGGCTAGCTGCCATAAAGGAGTTTACTGATTTAGGCAGCGGCTACAAAATCGCTATGAGAGATCTTGAGATCCGCGGAGCAGGAAACCTCTTAGGAGAAGAGCAGTCCGGACACATGGAGTCAGTCGGATACGAGCTCTACTGCAAGATGCTTAACACCGCGGTCGCAAAGGAAAAGGGCATAAGCACTGGAGATGAGTATGAGACGACTGTTGATATACCGATAAATGCTTTTATTCCGCCGTCATACATAGCCGACGAGGAGACGAAGCTCGACATGTACAAGAGGATAAGTTCGATTGAGACTGATGAAGAGGAAAGTGAGATATTAGATGAGCTTATAGACAGATTCGGTGAGCCGAAGAAGTCAGTGCTCAACCTGCTTCTCGTCGCGAGACTACGGGCGTTTGCCCACTCTGTTTATCTGACAAAAATAAAACAGACCGGGGCTAAGGTCACTATGACTTTCTGGAAAAAGGCCAGGATAGATGGAGGACGGATACCTGAAGTGTTAAGTGAGTTCTCACCTTATGTGTCTTTCAGCCTGACTGGAGATGCGCCGGAGCTTATCGTAAATACGGCACTCGACAATCGTTTCCCGAAGGGCGACATTCTGAATTATTTGTTAAATATTTGTAAAAAACTGTCTACTATTGTGATCAAATAGATGATATAATATCTTTATGAAGAAAATAGCATTACTGATGGACAGCTGGCATCGCTTCATGATAGCGGCCTGGCCGATCGGCATCATAAACGAACTTAAGAAAAAACAGATTGACGCTTCACTTTATATTTTCTGCTGTGCAGGGAACTGGAGCACAGACGAGGCTTATAATGAGGGTGAACACGGCATTTTATCACTGCCGAATTTTACTGAATTCGACGGTGTAATTGTCGACTTCAGTAATATGCATTCATCACAGACCCTGCAGACTCTTATAGAGCAGATCAAAATCAGCGGTATTCCTGCAGTCTCACTTCAACGGCAGATTGATGGCTTTACATACATCGGAGCAGACAATTATCATGCTATGAAACTGATGACTGCTCATCTGCATGAGGTTCACCACCTGGACAGGTTCTGGCTGATGATGGGCCCTGAGGACAATTACGAGAGTAACGTCCGTGAAAAGGGAATCCGCGATTATCTGAAGGAGAATGATCTCTATCTCGCGAAGGATGATGTAGTACACGTCGATTTCGATTATCAGGCAGGTGTCAGGGGATACCATATGCTCAGAAGTACTCACCAGGAGCTGCCTGAGGCCATTATCTGTGTAAATGACAACCAGGCTATCGCAGTCTGCGAAGAGGCTGAAAAGGAGGGACTAAAGGTTCCTGATGACTTCGCGGTCACCGGCTTTGATAATTTCGACAAGGCCAGCTTCTATATGCCTCGCATCACGACTATGTCAAACGTCCGTGAAAAAATGAGCGCCATCGCCTGTGACTGCCTTGTCGACGCCTGGAATGGTAAAACACTGCCAGATGAGATTTATAATCCGGTTGATTTTTTACAGTTTGAGAGCTGTGGCTGCCATACTGATATGCCGGACCTCAGAGAAAGACTTAAGACTCAGGTTGTTGAGAATATCGATATAAATAAGTACAGCACTGAGCTTTTAGATCTTGAAGCAGAGATGCCGAAATGCAGAACTATTAAGGAAGTGGCAGAGGCTGTGGATGAAAAGCTTACACTCCTGCATGGTGATGCATTCTTTATGATGGTAGATCCAAAGGTCTATTCTATAGACCAGACAAGTGGCAAACCGGGCTCGAGGGAGAACCTGACCAGTAATTTCTGCAGAGGCCGTTATCCTCTCCAGATGGAGATAGTTTATGCCCGAGAGGGTAATAAACGTGAGCGTGAGTTCGAGGGTCAGATGATATCGGATATTTTTCCACTGCTTTCGCTCGATAATCCAGCAGAAGACTACCTGTTTCTTCCTATTCACTTCAGGGAGTCGTCTATTGGCTATATCGCTTTCAAAAATGTCACGTCATTCCTCGATAAGCAGATGTATTTCCAGACTGCTGTAATTATACAGAACAGGATCCAGGAGATGTATCGTGAGCAGACTTTTGAGAGTACCACCAGAAGACTTTCACTTCTCTATAAGACGGATTCTCTTACAGGAATGATCAACAGATCTGGTTTCATAGAAAAGGGCGAAGCATTTTTTGAAACAAATCACAGACGCGGAAAGCAGATGTTTGTTGTCTTTGTAAAAATAGATTCACTCAAACAGATAAATGATGATTACGGCCATAAGACCGGTGACCGTGTGATCTGCGATATGGCCCATGTCATGAACGAGCTTTTCAGCCGTGACGCAGTGTGCGCGAGAATGGGCGGTGGTGAGTTTATAGGTATCGGCACATTTTTGTCAGATGATGATTTAGATGATATAAAGGATTCGATCAATACAAAAACCATTGCGATTGAAAAAGCAAGACATCTGCCGTTTAAGCTGTCTGTAAGTATCGGAAGCAGTGTTGTGAATGCTTCAGATAATGAGAGCCTCGAGCACGTTGTAAAAAGAGCAAATGATGCTATGTACGAGGAAAAATCAAAGCACGGGCATTAAGTACTTGACAAATCTTCGATTTCGTGCCAAAATGAAATCCTATTAAACAGACTAAATTGATAGGATATACAGGAGGGCGATTTAATGAAGGTCAGCACAAGAGGCAGATATGCTATTAAAGTCATGATAGATCTCGCTGAGCATGATTATGGCGAGTTTATACCCTTATCAGACATCGCCAAGAGACAGGAAATTTCAGAGAAATATCTCGAGGCGATAGTTTCTACTCTTTCGAAAGCAGGATTTTTACAGTCACTTCGAGGAAAAGGCGGCGGGTATAAGCTGAACCGCAAGCCTGAAGAGTACACGGTCAGGGAGGTACTTGAAGCTACAGAGGGTTCACTTGCACCGGTTGCAGACGAGGAGATGACTTCTGTTGGAAATCCTCATGCTTCAGCTTTCCGCACAGCAGAGATGTGGAAGGGCCTTTACGATGCGATTCTCAAATACCTGGATTCTGTTACGATTGCAGACCTGGCTGGAGAGGACGGCGGACAATACGATTTTGTTATTTAAGCGAGCACCCTTTACGGGGTGCTTTTTTATGTATTTGCACTATCTGGACGGACGTGTTATAATATGAGCCAATTGGCATTTTAAAAAGGAGACTAATTTTTTAATGAGTATAGTAAGTAAGATTTTTGGCACCCACAGTCAGCATGAGCTGAGGCGCATTAAGCCGATCGTGGATAAAATCGAGTCCTACCGCGAAGAGATGGGCAAGCTCTCAGATGAAGAGCTGAAAGCGAAGACTCCTTATTTTAAGGAGCAGCTGGCTGATGGAAAGACTCTTGATGATATTCTCCCTGAAGCTTACGCTGTAGTCCGTGAGGCAGCTAAGAGAGTCCTCGGTATGGAGCACTTCAGAGTACAGCTCATCGGTGGTGTTATCCTGCACCAGGGTCGTATAGCTGAGATGAAGACCGGTGAAGGAAAAACTCTCGTATGTACTCTGCCGGCGTATTTAAACGCACTTGAAGGAAAAGGTGTACATGTCGTAACAGTAAACGACTACCTGGCAAAGCGTGATGCTGAGTGGATGGGTAAGGTTCATGAATTCCTTGGTCTTACTGTAGGCTGTGTCCTTAACGATATGGATAAGGCCGACAGACAGGCTGCATATAACTGTGATATCACTTATATCACAAATAACGAGCTCGGTTTCGACTACTTAAGAGATAACATGGTTGTCCGCAAGGAAGACATGGTTCAGCGTGGACTTCACTATGCGATAATCGATGAGGTCGACTCAGTTCTTATCGATGAGGCGAGAACACCTCTTATTATTTCTGGTCAGAGCGGTAAGTCCACAAAGCTCTACGAGATGTGCGATGTACTCGTACGTCAGATGGAGAGAGGTGCTGATCTTCCTGAGTATTCGAAGATGGATGCCATAATGGGTATAGAGCAGGAGGAGACAGGTGACTACATCGTTGGTGAGAAGGATAAGGTTGTAAACCTCACCCAGCGTGGTATCAAGAAGGTTGAGGATTTCTTCCATATCGATAACCTCGCTGATCCTGAGAATCTTGAGATTCAGCACAACGTCATTCTGGCTATCAGAGCTCACGAGCTGATGCACAGGGATCAGGACTATGTCGTAAAGGATGATGAAGTCCTTATCGTCGACGATTTTACAGGACGTATTATGCCGGGCCGTCGTTATTCAGATGGTCTGCATCAGGCTATCGAGGCTAAGGAGCATGTACATGTAAAGCGCGAGAGTATGACTCTTGCTGATATCACCTTCCAAAACTTTTTCAACAAGTACGAGAAGAAGGCTGGTATGACAGGTACTGCTCTTACTGAGGAGGAGGAATTCCGTGACATCTACGGAATGGATGTTATCGAGATCCCTACCAACAAGCCTGTAATAAGAATCGATCATGATGACGCAGTTTACAAGACTGAGGATGAGAAATTCAACGCAGTTGTTGAGGAAGTAAAGAAATCTCATGCAAAGGGACAGCCTGTACTCGTTGGTACTATCACTATCGATGTATCAGAACGTGTTTCAAGAATGCTCTCAAAAGAGGGTATCCAGCATGAAGTCCTGAATGCGAAGAACCATGAGCGTGAGGCTGAGATCGTAGCTCAGGCCGGAATCCATGGTCATGTAACTATCGCCACAAATATGGCCGGCCGTGGTACCGATATCAAAATCGATGACGAGGCTCGTGCTGCCGGTGGTCTGAAGATTATCGGAACAGAGAGACACGAATCAAGACGTATCGATAACCAGCTGCGTGGTCGTGCCGGTCGTCAGGGTGACCCTGGTGAGTCGCAGTTCTTCATTTCTCTCGAGGATAACCTGATGAGGCTGTTCGGTTCAGAGAGACTTATAAATATCTTTAATTCACTCGGTATTCCTGAAGGTGAGCAGATCCACCATAAGCTGCTCTCAAGTGCTATTGAGCATGCTCAGGAGAAGATTGAGTCGAACAACTTCAGCATCAGAAAGAACCTCCTCGAGTACGATGAAGTCACAAACGATCAGCGTGAGCTCGTATACAAGCAGAGACGCAGAGTTCTTGACGGCGAGGATATGCATGACCAGATCAAGCATATGATCGAGGGCCAGGTAAAGGATTCTGTTGAGACTGTTATTAATGATGGAATCAACAGAGATGACTGGGATTTAAATGAGCTGAACCGTGTCCTTTTAGATGTGGTTCCGTTGAAGCCTGTTACAGAGGATTATCTCGAGCAGCATGATATCAAGAGTGTAAAGGATCTCGAAAAGAAGCTTACAGAGGATGCCTTCGCTCTATATGATGCGAAGGAAAAGGAATTCCCTGAGGAGATTGATTTCAGAGAGGTTGAGCGTACTATTCTTCTTCGTGTTATCGACCAGCACTGGATGGAAGAGATCGATAACATGGAGCAGCTCCGTCAGGGTATCGGTCTTCAGGCCTATGGTCAGAGAAACCCTATCGATGAGTACAAGGCTCAGTCCTACGAGATGATGGATGCGATGAACGCTGCTATCCAGCATGATACTGTTCAGATGATGTTCCGTCTCAGAGTCGAGAAGAAGGTCGAGCGTGAGGAAGTCGCAAAGGCTACCGGAACGAATAAGGAGGATGGTCCTTCACAGTCTGGTCCAAAGCGCCGTAAAGCCCCAAAGATCTACCCTAACGATCCGTGTCCATGTGGATCAGGTCTTAAGTATAAGAACTGCCACGGCAAGAAGATTTATGGCAACAAAGGTTGATGAGATTATAGAGACACTGGCCCTTTCTGATGAGAAAGCGGCCGGTGTTTCTCAGTTAAGGAATGATTTAAAATATGGTGATAAAGACCTGCCATGGGAAACAGATTGTTTTCTGTTAAGCTGGCTTCAGGCAGAACTTTCTACAGCAGGTCTTTTCGATGAGGCAGTTCTTGCTGCCCTCGGAACTGACATTGCCGGACGTATGCCCTTTCTTAAAAAAATGCTCTCTCACGACGAGACGTACCAGCGTTTTGTACAGAAGGCTTCGCCGTATTTATTTTTTACAGGGGATAATATCTGCTTTGGGGTTCTGGAGGATTTCGCGAGGAAGCTTGGTGAGGCCTTCAAGAGAGCCGGATACAAAGTGGTATTCCAGGAACGAACTCAGATACCGCAGGTGTATGAAAAGAGGTTTCATGGCAATTCCTACAGGGGTATTTTCGGACTTCAGGATCCGCTGATGGCGATGAGGGTTCAGGACGGATCATATCTGCTGGGTGAAGTCAGTGCTCCTCGGTATTTCTGGTCATTTGACCATCCTGCCGGGTTTTATGATATTATACATAATACTCCAGATGATCTGATTATCCTGACTCTCGATAAGTATTATGTGGAGTATTCGAAGCAGTTTCTGTGCAGGAGAGCTCTTTTCTTTCCACCGGGTGGTGAAGGTCCATCAAAAGCCTGGAAGAACTTTGACGAGTTCAGAGCGGCAAAAATGAACGGGAATACGATGGATATCTCGTTTTTAGGCACTTCTGGTGTTGGTCTCAAGGAGAATATCGACTACACTCGTGAGCATAACCAGGAAATCTTTCCTTTGGTTTATAACTATTCCCGTGAGCTGATGGAGCATTCTGATGAGCCAAGTGATAAGGCATTTGCCAGGGCACTTGATGATCTGCATCTGAATGACGACAGACAGTTAAGCAGTCAGGATTTCGCAAAGCTATTCTATGAGTGGGCAGGCATGGAGAAAAATGCTTCGAAGGATGTAAGAAAACGTGTTGTAAAGGAACTGGCGAAATCAGGTATCGACTTTCATGTGTTTGGTGAAGGATGGAAGAATTTGGGCGATTTCCCTGGTTTTAGGGTTCACGATACTATTCCGTACCAGCAGGCAAAGGAGATTTATGACAAATCCTGGATTTCTCTTAATGTTATGAGCTGGCATAAAGCGGGATTTACTGAAAGAATAGCGGAGCCACAGCTGCACGGTTCACTTGTCGTCTCAGACAGCACTGAGTATCTGCGGGAGAATTACACAGACGGTGAAGATATTATTCTGTTTGATCCGACTGAGCAGGGTATTGCAGAGCTTCCGGCGAGGATTAAAGCACTGCTTTCTGATAAGAACAGGCTCCTGCATATAGCATGGAATGGGTATCAGAACGCACTTAAAAACCACACCTGGGATGCGAGGGCGGATCAGTTCCTTAGGATGACAGTGTAGTTTATCAAAAATGGTTTATTCTATATAAATTTTTAAAAGAACGTCCACAAATTTTTCACAGACGGAGAGTATATTAATAATTGTCAAAGGGAAATACCTTTGATGGAAATTGTTTTCGTTTTTCATACTCCCCCTCTTTTAGGACTGTGAGATTTCTCACAGTCTTTTTTTTACGCGCGAATGAGCATGGAGCGGAGCGGAATGCGAATAGCACCGCTCATTTATTCATTGGTGACACCGGGAATTATTTGTGGTAGAATACATCTGCTATGGAAATAATTGTTGATAAAAAAAATATCAGATATAAAATAACCGGGAGCGGCGAAAAAACTGCCGTTATCCTTCAGGGCTGGGGCACTGACATGAAGCTCTACGATTCTATCGCAGCTGATATCAGCGACGAATACAGAGTCGTCCAGTTCAACCTGCCTGGATTTTCTGACAGTGATGAACCTTCTGAGCCTTGGGGCATAGAAGAGTTCACTGCGTGGTTCAGTCATTTCATGCAGGCACTCGATATTAAGAAGGCTACGCTGATCGGGCACAGCTTCGGAGGCAGGATCATGATCTGGCTCGGCTCCCTGTCAAAGGAGGAACTTCCTTTTCAGATCGAGAAGCTTGTGCTCGTAGATGCAGCAGGCATCCAGAGAGAGAAGACACCGAAGCAGAAGAGAAGCATCAGGAGATACCATTTTAAGAGGGCTCTGTTTCATTTTCCGGTGATCTACTATTTTTTCAAGGATGCAGTTGATATCTGGCAGAGCCAGCAGGGTTCAGCGGATTACAGGAACTCATCTCCGATGATGAAGCAGTGCATGGTCCGTGCGGTAAATAATGACCTGACATACAGGCTGCCGGATATCCCGTATCATACCTGCCTTATCTGGGGCGACCTCGATACGGCGACTCCTCTTGCGGACGCAAAGGATATGGACAGGCTTATCCCGAATTCAGAGCTTCATGTGCTGACAGGGACTGACCATTTTTCGTATCTGAGAAAGCCGGGCGAATTCAAAGAGATATTAAGGAGTTTCCTATGCTGATTACTATATATCAGGTGCTTGAATGGATCGAGACAGGCCTTCTGATGGTTACGCTTTTTCTCGGACTCCATTACAACCTGCAGATGTTCCAGCAGAATGGCTATAAAAACGGCGAGTATTTCAGCTGGGGCACTAAGAATTTTGACAGACAGCGGTTTCTGATGCCGACAGCGGTTATTTTTCTGCTGCAGTACTGGGTGAAGGTGCCAGTTGTACAGCTTATTCTCGCGGTCGTTATGATCATCTGGTCGATTGCGATGATAATGGCTTACAGTCTCTATTGGAAAACTGAGACGAAGAAAAAGCTCGTAGTTACGGCGAGAGTCAAGAGACTTATCACAACTCTCGTGATCATCTACGTAGTGTTCCTCTTGATTTTATACAGAGATCCGTGGTTCTGGACAGGATTTTATCTGTTCGCTATGCAGGAGATCATTATTTTCTGTAACGTGATAAACCACCCGATTGAGGCCGGAATTAATAAGCACTACATCCATGATGCGCAGCGGATTATCCGCGCTAACCCTCAGATAAAAATAATCGGTATCACCGGAAGCTACGGCAAGACTTCTATGAAGTATTACCTGAATACGCTTCTCAAGGATTATTACGATGTGCTGATCACTCCCGGGAATTATAATACCACGCTTGGAGTCGTGCGCACGATCCGCGAGCATTTGAAGCCGTCGAATCAGATTTTTCTCTGTGAGATGGGAGCAAGACACGTGCATGATATCAAGGAGATCTGTGACCTGTTCCCGCCGCAGGAGGGCATTATCACAAGTATCGGGCCTCAGCACCTTGAGACATTCCATACTCAGGAGAATATCGTAAACACCAAGTTTGAGCTGGCTGACGCTGTTCCGTACGGCGGCCGCATTTACCTGAACGCTGACAACGAATTCGAGCTGAAGAGAGCCAGCGAGTACACGGGTAAGAGAAAGATCGTCTTTTACTCATATAAAACAAACAAGGGCTACCATGCCTCTGAGGTAAGGCTTACGACTCTCGGTACGGAGTTTACACTGACGACACCGAATGGTGAGACCGCCCGCTTTACTATGAGACTTATAGGTGAGCACAACGTCATCAATGTCTGCGGAGCTATCGCGGTGGCTGTCGAGCAGGGCATCCCTCTTGAAAAATTAAGAGTTCCGGTCAGAAGAATTGAACCGGTGCCACACCGTCTGCAGATGATTCAGCGTGGAGAGGTTACGATCATCGACGATGCGTATAACTCGAACCCGGCTGGATCAAAAGCTGCGGTCGAGACACTTCATATGTTTGACGGTACGAGGATCCTTGTGACTCCTGGAATGGTCGAGCTTGGTGATAAAGAGGTCGACTACAACTACAAATTCGGTACTTACGCAGCGGCAAACTGCGACTATATCCTGCTTGTCGGGAGACTTTCACATACTGATCCTATAAAGAAGGGTGCGCTCGATTCAGGATTCCCTGAGTCGAAAGTCCGCTCCTTTGAGGACCTCGAAGATGCGATGAACTGTGCGTATGGGATTTCTGGCGACGGCCATAAGTATATATTGCTGGAAAATGACCTGCCGGATGCTTATTGATGAAAAACTGCGTTTATTTTTGAAAGGACAAAAATGAAGACTAGAGTTGCTGTAATGTATGGCGGAAAAAGCGTAGAGCATGAGGTTTCTGTTATTTCTGGTATTCAGGCTCTGATGAATATCGACACGGACAAGTATGAGACGATACCTGTCTATATCACAAAGCAGAACGAGTTTTATGTAGGCGACGACATCGGTAAAATCGAGGCTTACAAGGATATTGACGGACTTCTGTCACGTTCACAGAAGGTCGTTTGGGTAAACGAGGGCGACAAGGTCGTACTTTCCCTTTACCCTAAGAAGATGTTCGGCGGCATGAAGGATATCGAGGTCGATGTCGCTTTCCCTGTAGTTCACGGAACTAACGAGGAGGACGGAACCTTAGTCGGTTTCTTAAAGACACTTGGTGTGCCGTTCGTAGGCTGTGACGTGACCTCTGCAGCTGTCGGAATGGATAAGTACATCCAGAAGTGCGTTTTAAAGGATGTCGATATCCCGGTTCTCGACTGCGTCTGCTTCCACGAGGACGACTACGCCGATATCGAGAAGCTCCTCGATATTGCTGAGTCGAAGGTCGGATATCCGGCCATCATTAAGCCTGTAAACTCAGGCTCTTCTGTCGGCATTTCCATGGCGCGTAACAGACAGGAGCTTACGAAGTCAATCGACGACGCTTTCACATATGCTTCGATCGTACTTGTAGAGCACGGCATTGAAAAATTAAAAGAGATCAACTGCTCTGTCCTTGGTGATGACAGTGGCGCGAAGGCCTCTATTCTCGAGGAGCCGTTCCATACTAAGGATATCCTTTCATACAAGGACAAGTATGAGAGCAATGGTGCCAAGTCAGGCGGCTCAAAGGGTATGGCTTCTGTTCAGAGAAAAATACCCGCTGACCTTCCAGAGGAGACGACTAAGCAGATTCAGGAATACGCTGTCCGTGCTTTCAAGGCCTTAGGCTGTAATGGTGTCGTTCGTATCGATTTTATGATCGACGAGTCTGATGGAAAGCTGTATTTTAACGAGATTAATACGATTCCGGGTTCTCTTTCTTTCTATCTCTGGGAGCCATCGGGAATCCCTTACAAGGAGCTTCTTGACCAGCTGATTCAGCTAGCACTTAAGAGAGCCAGAAAGTTCCAGAACCTGACGTTTACTTTTGACACAAATATCCTTAACTCTGCATCTTTTGGAGGCGCCAAAGGCGTAAAATAAATGGCTGAGATCTTTGAACCGATTGAGTCCGGCAGCCGTCTGAACAGACCTGTGGCTGTTTTTGATTCTGGCGTTGGCGGAGTTTCTGTGCTCCGCGAGCTTGTCCGCGTAATGCCGAAGGAGCATTTCTATTTCTACGGGGATTCTAAGAATGCGCCCTATGGAACCAAGTCCAAGTACGAGGTGCTTCAGCTGACACGCGACCACGTGGAGCATTTTATTGATAGTGGAGCAAAGGGTGTCTGCATCGCCTGCAATACCGCGACATCTGCTGCTGTAAGGAAGCTGCGTCTTGAATATCCGGATTTCCCTATCGTAGGTATAGAGCCGGCACTTAAGCCTGCTGTTTCATTCATGGACCATCCGAAGGTCCTCGTGATGGCTACTCCAATGACTATTAGCCAGGAAAAGTTCCAGACTCTTATGAACAAGTATGGTGAGGAGGCTGAGGTCTATCCTCTTGCCTGCCCTGGTCTGATGGAGTATGTTGAGGCTGGAAAGGCAGGCTCGAAGGAAGTTCAGGACTTTTTAAATGATTTGCTGAAGGACTATGCGCCAGGCGGTAAATACGGCCCGATGGATGCTGTTGTAACTGGCTGCACTCACTATCCTTTTGTCAAGGACCAGATTGAGATTGCGCTCGGTGGCGGCACCCGCGTCTTTGATGGCGCGAATGGAACTGCCCGTGAGATGCGCCGCAGACTTTTTGCAGCAGGCTGCCTGATCCCGGAGGAGCGCAATACTGAGGCTCTCTCAGATGAGCAGATCCTCTCACGCGTCACCTTCGAAAATTCCGCGCCAGACAGAGAGACGAAGATCGAGCTGTGCAAGAAGCTTTTATTAGCAAAGTAAGTATAAATCCTTTGCAAGAAAAAGTTTTTATGCGAAATTGCCTTTTTGTGTGGCAGATTTGAATGGGGGAAATTTATTGAAAATATTGGACAGAGATTTTTTCTGATTGATAGACTATGAGATATAAGAATATTTTTTTGGACCTGGACGGGACGATCACCGATTCCGGAAATGCAATAATGACCTGCGCGAAGTACGCCCTCGACAAAATGGGTTGCGCAGATGAGCCTGAGGAGAAACTCAGAAGATTTGTCGGACCTTCTCTGATGGATTCCTTCGAGCACCTGTATGGGATGAGCGAGGAGCAGGCTGCCGAGGCAACCCGTATTTTTCGCTCACTCTATGTCGATAACAAGATGTACGACGTCACAGTTTATCCGGGTATCCCCGAGCTTCTTGCGAAGTGCCGCGATGCTGGTTTAAAGACCTTTGTCGTGACATCGAAGGTTCAGGAATATGCCGGCCGCATCATGGAAAAAGTTGGCCTTCTCGATTACTTCACTGGAATCATCGGCCCTGACCCACAGGACTTTTCTTCAGATAAATCAAGGCTTATCAATCGCGCAGTCAAGGACTACTCACTAGAAAAGAGTGAGTGCGTTATGGTCGGCGATACCCGATTTGATATCGAGGGCGCTGTAAAAGCCGGCGTCGACTCGATTGCAGTTACCTACGGCTATGGTAATCCGGCCGAGATGCAGATGGTCCATCCGACATATAAGGCAGATAACGCCGAAGAGATTGAGAATATTCTATTTCTGTGAGGCTTTTTTCAGCTGGCTGTTAAACCAGATAAAGTAAACGAGGTTTATACAGATTCCAAAGGTCGTGGCGCTCGTAGCGTCAAGGCCTATTTTTGTATATGTAAAGGCGGAGATTGATTTTAGACATGAATTTGGACACAGAAAAACGCCGTAATTGCGTTGACAAACGCGACCAGGATTATTAACATAGTATATAGAGCTATTAAAAACTTTATATTAACAAGGCCGAGGTAAAGTGCATATGAAAAAGAAAAAGATTGCATCAAAGTTGTTATCAATTTTTCTGGCGATTACTATGACGCTGACGCTAACGCCGGCGGTAAGCGCTAAGGCAGCAGATAAGCTGGAAACACCAACAAATGTCAAACTCTCAAAAAACGAAACAAAAATTAATGAGGATTATTCAGCAGGATTCAAGGTTTCATGGACAAAAGTAAGCGGAGCAGCCGGGTCATTGGATCGGGCTGCTCCTTTTTTGTGGGCAGGAGGGGTATGTCATAAGGCATATTTGAAAATTCAGAAAAGAGAAGCTATAGAATCTAACGGTAAGTATAGAGGTGAACTTCCTTGAAGATTAACTCTCGACAATACATGGAGACCCTTCCGCGGACGCCATTATTTTTTCCTGTCACAGGAAGATTACTATCTTATGCCTCATACGTCCCTAGTACGTAATTTTATGTTGGATTACACGGCTTATTGAGCTATACTTGAATTATGAACTTAAGACGGATGCGTCCTAAATGCGTAATATAAGGAGGCACCAATGATACAACGCGATTTCTATCTTCATCAGCTTGTTTCATATATGTGGGATGGCCAGATCAAAGTCATTACGGGAATCCGGCGGTGCGGAAAGTCCGTCCTTTTATTCGAACTGTTTCGTGACTATCTGCTGTCGCAGGGGACGAGTGCCGAGAACATCATCACAATCGAACTTGATAAACGCAAGGATGTAAAATACCGCAGCCCGATTGCTCTCAGCAGTATGGTTGAGGCAAAGATACAGCCAGGTATCACCATGAACGATACGATGGCAAGGGTTATCCAGATGGCCTCAAGGGTACAGAGATACCTCTCGAAGCGAGGATAATGGCATTAGCAGATGTCTACGATGCGCTTGTCTCCAAAAGAGTATATAAGGATGCATTTCCAAAGGAAAAGGCAATCCAGATCATAGAAGAAGGCAGTGGAACTCAGTTCGATCCTGACCTGGTTCCGATTTTTCTCGATTGCATTAAATAAACATTTTCCATTTCCAATAGTAGAGTAAAATTAACGATTTTGAGAGAAAACCGGGTTTTAAAATTAACGATTTTGAGAAGATATCGGATTTCAAAATTAACGATTTTGAGAAAAATCTATATTTCGAAATCGTTTATTTTTCAAAGAGAACAAATAATCCAAGAGTATTAAGAGTCTATTAAGATTACGGAAAAATATTGAATTGTTCCCTTTTTCCGTTTATAATTCAATTTACCCAATCGTATAATGCTTTGGGGTGTTTAGTACGATATTTATACCAACTAAGCTAAATATTTGGGAAAAGAATTAAAGGTTGCGAATTATGAAATCAATACGTTCTCACAGCCCGGGAGCTGGTAAAAATAAAACGATCCGCAGGAATGTCATATTCATTCTGCTTGTTTTTCTTGAATTGTTTGTTGTTATTGGCGTTGGCTTCCAAATGCTGAATAAACATCATTCTGACGATATCTATGTAGTTACAGTTATGGCACTTGTCTGCGTGTTCATAACAATCATTATGACTCGGATTTATTCGCAGTACTACAATAAGATTCTTGTGCAGAAAAATAAAGAATTGGACGATCTGGCCTATAAGGATGCACTCACTGGTCTCTATAACCGTGGCGGCATGGGTCGAAAGATGAATGAGCTGATGAGCTTAGCAAGGATAAAAGAGCTGACAGGTATTTTTATTGACCTCGATGATTTTAAGCTGATCAACGATATCTACGGTCATGTAGCTGGCGATCAGGCACTTCAGAACCTCGCAGGCTATCTGCGCCATTTTTTCCCGGGCGCGATCATTGGAAGAACCGGCGGTGACGAATTCTGCGTCATAATCTATAATAAATCACCTGAAGAGTGCGCAGAAGAATTCAAAAGAATAATGCCGGGTGAAAAAACATTTTCATTCAAGAATCAGGAGATTCGATACACGATTTCCGGAGGATATGCTGACTACCCTTCTCAGGCAAAGGACAACTCTGAGCTGATGATAATGATGGACACCGCGCTTTATGCCGCAAAAATCTCCGGTAAAAAATCTGTCATGCATTATAAGCCTTATATGCTTGAAATAAACAGAGATCATCTGGGGTTCAATGTGAAAAATATGTCCTTCGGTATGCCGGGTGCGTTCTTAATCTACAGAGCGGAAGAGAGCGAGGAGATCCTTTTTGCAAATGACCATCTTATAGATCTTTTTGAGTGTGACGGCTATCAGGATTTCCTTGACTATACGCAGTCGAGCTTTAAGCATATCATTTATCCTGATGATCTGGACAGGGTGGAGAAATCTATCTGGGAACAGATCGATAGGGAAAGGGACAGAACAAATTCATCAAAAAAAAGCTACGAGGACTATGTGCAGTATCGTATCCAGACTAAAACCGGGAAGATCCGCCGCGTTATCGATCTCGGCCGTCTCGTGCATGACCAGCACTATGGGGTTATTTTTTACGTGTTTATCATGGACGTAGAGAAGCTTAAGAGGGAGATTGACCTTGAAATACACTGATGTCATTTGACAGTTTTTGCCACAAATTTTTCATGTAGAAATTTTTAAAATCCGTCGTTATACTATGATTGTTTCTGGAAATCAGCTATAAAAAGCGGGTTAATTATAAAAGGAGAAAGAGTCTATGAGTTCTGTTAAAAACGGAAAAGCTCCAGAAGAATATATCAGGGATTTTGAGGAGAACAAAGGCCATCCGCTTAAGACCTTCATGTCTCTTTTCAAGGGGTATTATCATAACCTGATACTAGCGGGCATTTTTTTCTTTATCAAGCACAGCCCGGTGCTGGTTTTTCCAATAGTCACAGCAAATATCATAAACCTTATCATCGAAAATAAGCCTGGTTCCCTGCACAGCATCATAATAAATGCCATCGTGATCACGGCGCTTCTTATTCTGAACCTTCCGATGGCTGACCTGCAGATGCATTTCAGGAGCGTGGCGCAGAGGTCGGTTGAAGCAGGACTTCGGAAAAGTCTGGTGTATAAGATTCAGCAGCTTTCGATTCCTTATCAGAAGGACATCGAGACTGGCCGTATGCAGTCAAAAATGATCCGTGATGTTGAGGCTGTGGAGACCTTATCGGATCAGGTTTTTAACAATATGATGAGTATCATCACAGTTTCTGTCGCGGCGTTTGCTGTAACTGCTGTTAAAAGTCTGACTGTGCTAGTATTTTTCCTGCTGATGGGACCTGTCGGAGCTGTTGTGGTCTACTCGTTCAGAAAGCAGATTTTCAGAAGAAACAGGACATTTAGAAAAGAGATGGAGTCAGCGAGTGGAAAAGTAGCCGAGATGGTTGAGCTGGTTCCGGTGACCAGGGCTCATGCTCTTGAGGACGAGGAGTCCCGTGTGATGGGTGAGCAGATTGAAAAAATAGCCGAAAGCGGCTATCAGCTGGATATGGTGCAGACTAACTTCGGCGCTGTATCGTGGATCTGCTTCCAGCTGTTTCAGGTCATCTGTCTTATTTTTACAGCGAGAATGGCGTTAAAGGGCCTTATCCCAGCTGGTGATGTGGTCATGTATCAGAGCTTTTTCACGCAGATAGTCGGGCAGATGAACCAGCTTCTGAACCTGATTCCTATCCTTACGAAGGGACTTGAGTCTGTTACGAGTATTGGTGAGATTCTTACAGCGGATGATATAGAAGAGGACAACGGTAAGAGAATACTTACCAGCATGAACGGAGATTACGATTTTAAAGATGTTACATACCGATATCCAGACAATACCGATCCAGCAGTTCTGAACCTGAATCTGCATGTAAATGCAGGTGAGACTGTCGCGTTTGTCGGCGAGAGCGGGGCGGGAAAGTCTACGATTTTAAATCTCCTGGTTGGCTTTGGACAGCCGTCAGAGGGTGAGATTTTTATAGACGGACAGCCGCTTTCAGAGATTTCGCTCAGATCCTACAGAAAATTCCTCGCCGTTGTACCGCAGAACACGATACTTTTTTCAGGCAGTGTTAGAGAAAATATTCTCTATGGTACCACAGGAGTTACGGAAGAAAAGTTTAGAGAAGTGCTTAAAAAATCAGGCCTTGAGAGTGTTATCAAAAATCTACCGAACGGTGCGGACACTATGGTTGGCGAGCATGGCGACAAGCTCTCAGGTGGTCAGAAGCAGAGGATTTCGATAGCAAGGGCTTTGATCAGAGATCCTAAGGTATTAATTCTCGATGAGGCGACCAGTGCTCTCGATGCTGTTTCAGAAAAAGAGGTTTCCGAGACTCTCGACAGCTTGGGAAACAGCTGCACGACATTTGTTGTCGCACATAGACTCTCGACTGTCCGCCGGGCCGACCGTATCATCGTAATGAAGGATGGAAAAGTAATAGAAAGTGGCACCTTTGACGAATTGAGAAAACAAAATGGCGCATTCCAGGAGATGATCATGGCCGGAGGCGACGACTAAAAAATTGGGAGTAATGCATATGGGAAGATTAGCTGAAGCACGGCAGTTTGAAAAGGAGCATGAGATAAGCGCGGATAAGCGCCCGTTTTTTCATCTGACTCCAAGAACAGGTTGGATGAACGATCCCAATGGGTTTTCATATTTTGGTGGGAGTGTTCATCTATTTTATCAGTACTATCCTTACAGTACGGGATGGGGTGATATGTACTGGGGCCACGTCAGAACCAGGGATCTGATCCGTTGGGAGTATCTTCCTGCGGCAATGGCACCAGACACTCCGTATGAAAGCGGATGCTTTTCTGGTACAGCAATTGAGGATAAAAACCTTGGCCATGTCCTCCTCTATACAGCTCATCAAAATCATTCTGATGGGAGTGTAACCGAGGAACAGTGTGTCGCGGCATCATCAGACGGTATAGAATACAAGAAGCTTTTTGATGGTCCGGTGATAAAGACAGAAGATCTTCCATCAATTATCCGTTCTTCGGATTTTAGGGATCCGAAACTTTGGAAGGATGAAAATGGATATCATGCCATTTTGGTTGGAATGCAGCAGGACAGTAAGGGCGCTGTGCTCCAATATGATTCCAATGATCTAGAGCACTGGAATTACGGCGGAATGGTTCTTGAAGGTTCGGAAGTGTACGGTGGAATGCAGGAATGTCCGGATTTATTCAGGCTGGGAGATAAGAATATTCTGATACTGAATGCTATGAATCAGGCAGAGCCTGCTGAAGACTGCAATATTCATGGTCATGAGACCTATGCTTTAATAGGCAGTTATGATTCAAAAAATAAAAGCTTTAATCCATTAAGCAGGCAGATTCTTGACTATGGCGTTGATTTTTATGCGCCTCAAACCACTGTACTTCCAGACGGCAGAAGAGTTCTGATTGCCTGGATGAACTCGTGGGAAAATCTGCTCTCGCCTGAGAATACCGGCTGGGCCGGTATGATGTGTGTGCCAAGAGAAATCACTATGAAAAATGGACACGTCTGTCAGGCACCGGTTCGTGAGATTGAAAATTACGAGAAAAATACCTTCAGCAAAGAGCTGACTATCAGTGGTAAAAGGGTAACTGTGCCTGAGCTTCGAGGCCGTGTGCAGGACCTTCGTATTCATATCAGTGGAAACGGGTTCCATCATTTTACTGTAAATCTTGCAGAAAACGAACAGTACGTTACCTGCCTTACCTATGATTGTGACAAGAACTGTCTTACACTGGACCGTTCCCGCGCTGGAATGCCTGAAGATAAAATACCGGTTCGCTATGTAAAGCTTCCAGAAAGGAACGATGAATTGGATATCCGGATTCTGATGGACCGCTTTTCCATCGAGGTTTTCGCCCTGGATGGAAGAGTAACAATTTCGGATGCTGTTTTTACTCCACAGGATGCGGACGGGGTATCATTTGAGACAGATGGAATGGCACAGGTTGATATCAAAGATGGTAAACTCATAATCCCATGAAAGGCATGGAGACCGAGCAGATAATTTCGTAAACTCATCAGACAGAGAATCATCTGAACAAACGACAGATGAAAATAACGATACCCCTCTCGAAGCTTTGCAGTCAAACGCTAAATCAAAAGAAAAAGTGCAATCGGATTTCAAAAAGCGTCTTGAACTTCACGAGAAGGGTGCTGCGGAGTTTATCGATTTGATGCTTTATGGTATCGCGGTTCAGAAGGTTTGATTTTGTCAAGAAAATATCTGACAATTGAAGTGCGGCAATGGCACTATGAATCATTTGTCTGGTTCATATACACCAGACACTTTGAATCAGAGAACCTTGAAATCACTGGATCGATGCTTATCACTGTATCACGCTTTAATTCATGGAGATTAGCATATTTCTTAGAACAGTTTCCTGGCCCGAAGGCGATGTCCATGCCATACAGATCATATGAGGCAGTTGTATCAGAGGGTGGGATTAGACTGGTGTCGAGATAGCTGTTGCAGTCGATATCATCTGATACTTTAAAGTATGGATAATATTGTCCGCCCTGTTTTACCAGATAAAAACTGCCATCAGAATATCTGACAGTCTCTCTGTTCATTACCAACACACAGGAACACAAAGTAATAATACCTGCCAGGCAGAATATCAGAAAACGCTTTGGTCTGAAAGATCGTATTACTTTTGTAGCAGCATCTTCCTGCGATGAAATGGCAAGACATCGCTTTTCTTCACCCGCGAGAAGTTCGTCTACTGTCACTCCAAGTGCTTCAGACAATGGCAAAAGAATCTCTACATCAGGTAAACCTATACCATTTTCCCATCTTGAGACAGCCCTGTCCGACAGTCCGATCATATCACCCAGCTGTTTTTGTGTTAATCCTTTTTCTTTTCTTTTGGCTCTGATAAAAGAGCCGACACACTCTCGATTCATCCTACCTCCGGATTTTTGATGCAGATTTCATTTTCTGAATCCAATTTTCATTATATCACTAACATTATTATGGCATCAAAAGTAAAAAAGGTTCAGGTCCCAATTTGTGTTACACTGTGAATAGTAACACGAAAAATACAATTATTTATTTGCCCTTCGGGCCGTAATTGTTTTTATGGATTAATTGTCTTATAATAGATGGGCTGGTAATTGACAGAAAAATGGAGTACAAATGTCTACTATAAGAGATTTAAAGATTGGTCAGGCTGCCACGGTATCGGCAGTTGGCGGAGAGGGAGCACTTAGACAGCACTTCCTCGATATGGGTGTCATACCGGGGGTTACGGTCGAGCTGATAAAGTACGCGCCGATGGGCGATCCGATAGAGCTTAAGGTGCAAAGCTATGAGCTTACGCTTCGGTTAGCTGATGCGGCAAAGATTGACGTCGTGAATGTTAGAAATCCGCAGGAGGCCGCGAGGTCGCTTTCGGGAATCGCATCGATGCCATCGGATACAAACAGGGATAAATTCATCGAACACCCGGGACTTGGTGAGGGTGGCCGTTATCATGATAAAAAGACAGAGCATCCGCTGCCGGAGGGGACGGTGCTTACCTTTGCGCTGGCTGGAAATCAGAATTCCGGAAAGACAACGCTTTTCAATCAGCTGACAGGCTCGAACCAGCATGTCGGTAATTTTCCGGGAGTCACAGTGGACAGAAAGGACGGTGTGATCCGCGGACACAAGGACACGCTCGTGACTGATCTGCCGGGCATATACTCGATGTCACCATACACGAGCGAGGAGGTAGTATCGCGCCAGTTTATCCTCGATGAAAAGCCGAAGGGCATAATAAATATCGTTGACGCGACTAATATCGAAAGAAATCTCTATCTGACGCTTCAGCTTCTGACTCTTAATATCCCGATGGTAGTAGCGCTCAATATGATGGATGAGGTCCAGTCAAACGGTGGCTCTGTAAATGTCAACAGGATGGAGCAGCTTTTAGGCGTACCTGTCATCCCGATTTCTGCTGCAAAGAACGAGGGAATCGATGAGCTCGTAAGTCACGCTCTCCATGTCGCCAAATATCAGGAGAAGCCGTTGAGGCAGGATTTCTGTGATCCTGGCGAGAAAAACGGAGCTGTCCACAGGTCAATCCATGCGGTAATGCACTTGATTGAGGACCATTCTGAGGAGTCAGGAATCCCAATCCGTTTCGCTGCGACAAAGCTTATCGAGGGCGACAAGAGCGTTATAGACGCACTAAAGCTCGATCAAAACGAGCAGGAGACCGTTGAGCATATCGTAAAGCAGATGGAGAAGGAGAGCGGACTCGACCGCTCGGCCGCAATTGCCGATATGCGCTTTAACTTCATTGAAAAAGTAGTCGCTTCTTCAGTAATAAAGCCTAAAAAGAGCAAGGAACAGACCAGAAGCAGCCAGATAGATAAAATTCTGACCGGCAAGTACACTGCAATTCCGATGTTTATCCTGATAATGGCGTTGATTTTTTACCTGACCTTTAATGTTATAGGAGGAACTCTTCAGAATCTTTTAGACACCGGAATCACTGCATTGAGTAACGCCGCAGAAAATGCGATGAATGCAGCTGGCGTAAACTCTGTGCTTGTCTCTCTCGTCATAAATGGAGTGTTTAACGGCGTAGGCTCGGTGCTTTCATTTTTACCAATAATCGTGACGCTGTTCTTCTTCCTCTCGCTGTTAGAGGACTCGGGATACATGGCGAGAATCGCGTTCGTTATGGATAAGATCCTTAGAAAATTAGGGCTTTCCGGGCGTAGCATAGTGCCTATGCTTATCGGATTTGGCTGCTCGGTTCCGGCGGTAATGTCATCGAGGACGCTGCCTTCGGAGCGAGACCGAAAGCTTACAGTTATCATGATTCCGTTCATGAGCTGCTCGGCGAAGCTCCCTATCTACTCGTTCTTTATCTCGGCATTTTTTCCGGGACACGGAGCGATAGTCATGCTGCTTCTGTATTTTACGGGAATCGCAGTTGGAATTCTTACAGCAGTTATTTCAAAAAATACCAGGTACAAGGGTGAGGCTGTTCCGTTCGTAATGGAGCTTCCGACCTATAGAATGCCACGCCCGAAGAACGTAGGACAGCTTCTCTGGGAAAAATCAAAGGATTTCATCCAGAGAGCGTTTACGGTTATTTTTCTTGCGTCGATGGTGATCTGGTTCTTCCAGACCTTCTCGCCGTCATTTGCTATGGTAAGCGATTCTTCACAGAGCATGCTTGCGATACTTGCAGGTTTTCTGGCTCCTATTTTTGCACCGCTTGGATTCGGAGACTGGAGAATGGTCACAGCACTGATTTCTGGTTTCCTGGCAAAGGAGAGCGTGGTTTCGACACTTGGAATCCTGTTCGGAAGTGTGAAAGCGCTGCAGCAGACACTAACGCCGGCAACTGCTGCATCATTCCTTGTGTTCTGCCTGCTCTACACTCCATGTGTAGCAGCAATCGCCTCTATAAGGCGTGAGCTCGGCCGCAGATGGGCATTCCAGATAGTGATATTCCAGTGCGTAGTCGCCTGGGTGTGCGCGTTTATCGTACATCTGGTGACACTCTTGTTTGCGTGAATTGTAAATATGATTACACTTTTAAGTAGATTTTTTATAGATAAAAATCAGCCGGAGGAGACGCAGAGAAACGCCTGGGGCAGACTCTGCGGAACCTGCGGCATTATTTTAAACCTGCTGCTTTCGGTAGGAAAGATTCTGGCAGGACTTATTACACATTCTATATCTATCGTTGCAGACGCGATGAACAACTTCTCCGATGCATTGTCGTCATTTGTTACGATAGCAGGCTTTAAGCTGTCATCGCAGAAGGCAGATCCAGAGCACCCTTACGGCCATGGCAGGATAGAGTATGTCTCTGGATTTGTGGTTTCGGCTCTTATTATAATCATGGCCTATGAACTGATAAGAGATTCAGTGCTGCGTCTTGTGCACCCTGAGAAAACGTCATTTTCTCTGGTGGCGATTGTGATTCTTCTTGCATCAATCGGTGTGAAGCTCTACATGCTATACTACAACCGCTCTGTCGGAAAGAAAATCGACTCGCTTCCACTTATGGCAGCAGCGAAGGACTCAATGAGTGACTGTGTCTCAACAGGAATAGTAACCATCGCTCAGGTCGTATCGGCAAAGACAGGATTCATTTATCTCGATGGAATCTGTGGTATCCTTGTTGGACTCTTTGTGGCATACGAGGGATTTGAATCAGCAAAGGATACTTTAAATCCGCTATTGGGACAGGCACCAGATCCTCACTTTGTAGATGAGGTGCGGGAGATTATGCTAGAGCAGGATCCGCGGATTTCTGGAATTCACGACCTTATAGTACACGACTATGGCCCGGGCAGACGGATGGTATCGCTTCACGCTGAGGTTCCGTCGGATGGAAACCTGATCGAGCTGCATGAGATAATTGATTCCGCAGAGGAAGCCCTTGAAAAAGAACTAGGCTGCGAGGCAGTGATCCACATGGATCCGATAGTTACTGATGACCCAAAGGTCCTCTCTGTAAAAAATAAGGTCCTCTCAATCATAGAGGAAATAAATCCGTCCCTTTCACTCCATGACTTCCGCATTGTAAAGAGACATGACACTGACAGAATGGTTTTCGATGTTTTGGTTCCATATGGATTTGGAATGGATGCGGACCAGCTGAAGACTGAAATCACTGAGCTGATCAATAAAAAAATCGGCACCTATGAAGTATGCATTCATGTCGACACGGACTACTCAGTGCGGTCGGTGTGAGGTCACTGTAAAAATCCTGATTTTTGTGTTAATATATTCGTAATACCGTCCGATATAATGAATGGACGGACTATATAGAAACGGAATTCTATCAGAACGGCGGCTTGTCCGGATACGGATGTCCGGAGAATGCCGGGAAAGACGATATAAGTAATGGTAAAAGGATTATATACCGGCTGTACCGGAATGATCGAGGAGCAGCGAAGGCTCGATGTCCTGAGTAATAACCTTGCGAATTCAAATACCACAGGTTATAAGAAGGAGGGCACGACGAATGCGGCCTTTGACAGACAGCTGGCACTCCGTATCAGAGACTCAGGAGATCTCGGATTTTCAAGAGGCTTAGGTGACATTCAGCAGGGAGTTAAGGTCGGGGAGACCTACACCGATTGGAGCCAGGGAAGCTTTCATATCACAGATGAGAAGAGTAACCTTGCTATCGGAGGCGATGGATTTTTTGCGATCGCCTACACAGACAAGCAGGGCAACACTTCTGTCAAGTACACAAGAGACGGAGAGTTCACAGTAGACAGCCAGGGATATTTCAGAACTGCGAACGGCGATTATTTACTTGATATGAATGGTGCCACCTCCGGTCAGATCAGTGAGGCGAATTACGTCAGAGTAGATCCTCTTCAGACCTACACAGTAGATGAGCTTGGAAATATCTGGCAGAATAATACAATTGTTGATACAGTCGGAGTCGTAGATGTAAATGATACAGACTACCTCTCCAAGTATGGTGAGAATCTCTATGACCTTGTAAATGGCGGGACAGTCACAAGAGGCACGAATTTCCAGATAGAGCAGGGAACTCTCGAGACATCGAATGTCAACGTTGTTGATGAGATGGTATCTATGATCACTATTCAGAGAGCGTATGAAGCTGGTCAGAAAGTGATTCAGGCAGAGGACGAAACGCTTGAGATGGCTACGAGTCAGGTGGGCAAGGTCTGATAGGAGGAAATAGATTATGATGCGTTCATTATGGACCGCTGCCACGGGTATGAAGAGTCAGCAGACCGCCGTGGATACGATCTCAAACAATCTGGCAAATGTTAATACAGTAGGATTCAAGCAGAAGGACACCGAGTTCAAGTCACTTCTGTATCAGACACTTCAGACGAGAACAACCTCAGCAAATGGTGATACAAAGCCAACTCAGGCACAGGTTGGACTTGGAGTCAGGGTGGCTGCTACAAATACGAGCTTTACTACAGGTATTCAGGAGTCAAGCGATAATCCGGCAGCCTGCTTTATCGCAGGAAATGGATTCTTTTCTGTTCAGGGACTTGATGGGAACACCTATTATACAAGAGACGGTGATTTTAACTGGTCTGTAGATAATGACGGAGAAAGGGTACTTACAAATAACAGCGGACTTAGAGTGTTGGATTCCCGTGGAAGAAGGATAACGCTTCCAGAGGGAGCCAGTGCTGATCAGGTATCTATTGATTCAGACGGAGTCATCGGATACACTGATGCAAATGGTAACGCATTGACAACTGGTCAGCAGATTGGACTTTTCCAGTTCTCAAATATGGACGGACTTGAGGAACGCGGAGGAAATCTCTACGCTGAGACAGCTGCCAGCGGAGCACCTATAAATGAGGCCACAACGAACTTAAATATCGTAAGAAGCCAGATAAAACAGGGCTATATCGAGGGATCGAATGTCAGTATGGCAGACCAGATGGTAGACCTTATCATCGCACAGAGAGCCTATGAGATGAACTCAAAAGCTATAACTACATCAGACAGTATGCTTGAGACAGCCAATAACCTTAGGAGGTAATAGATGAGCAGTATTGGTACAGATTTTACTACCTCTTATCTGAACAGTCTTACAAGCCAGGCCACAAATCTACAGAATTCACAGCAGGCGTCTGATGTAGAGAAGGCAGCTTCTGGTATCTCAAAGAATTCCTCAAAGGAAGAGCTTACGAATGCGGCAAAGACATTTGAGTCTTATTTTGTCGAGCAGGTAATGAAGGAGATAAAGAAGTCAACTGATGACCTGAATGGTGATGATGACTCGGATACCTATGCAAAGCAGGTGTCGGATATGAATATGGATTATACGATTCAGACAATCGCCTCCGAGATAGTTGATAAATACGGAGACAGATTTACAGAGGAAATGGTCTCAAATATGCAGGCCCAGTACGGAATCACTGACACATCAGAAACAACAGAATCATGACGACGATAGAGGGATACGTAGATCATATTATTTTTAGAAACGAAACAAACGCTTACACAGTGCTGGTACTCTCACCGGATGAGCCGGTGAAGGAAGAGGGCTTGGACGACCCGCGGGAAATCACCTGTGTAGGCGTTTTTCCATCTGTAACGCAGGGAGAAAATCTCCGGGTTACGGGTAGTTTTACAGTGCATGAAAACTTCGGCAAGCAGCTTAAGGTCAGCTCATATGAGGAGATCGCCCCGAAGGATACCCAGGCGCTTTACCGTTACTTAAGCTCCGGTGCGGTAAAGGGAGTCGGAGAGGGATTAGCAAAGCGCATCATTGATAAGTTCGGTGAGAAGACCTTTGAGATAATGGAGATAGAACCTGAGAGGCTTGCTGAGGTAAAGGGCATCAGTGAGAGGAAGGCAATCCAGATAGCCGGGGACCTGCGCAGAAAACACGATCAACGCCAGGTGATGCTTGAACTTTCAAAGCTTAATATTACAGCAGGTACTTCTCTAAAAATCTACAACAAATACGGCCAGACGGCAATGACTGTCATAAAGAAAAATCCATACAGACTCGCAGAGGAGATTGATGGAATAGGCTTTAAGACAGCTGACGACATAGCACTTTCGATTGGTTATTCGCGCGAAAGCAATGAGAGGATAAAGTGCGGCATCCTCTATGTGCTGGGTTCTGCCTCATCCGAGGGTAATACATATATGAGAAGACCTGATCTGGTAGAGCGTTCTGCAGAAATCCTTGGCGTATCGGAAGAACAGATTGAGAGTATGATCTTTGACCTGACGATGAACAGAAAAATAAAAACAGTCGGGGAGGCTGTCTATCTGTTCCCGTATTACCGTATGGAGGAGAGAACGGCCGACATGATGCTTGAGCTCACAGGCCGGATCGAAGTAAATGAGAAGAAAGTCCTTGAAAAAATAAAACGCCTCGAAGCAGAGGAGAGAATGACTTTAGATGAGAACCAGAGAAAAGCAGTAGCTGAGGCTGCCTGCAATGGAGTGCTGATTCTTACAGGAGGTCCGGGAACAGGAAAGACCACGACTATCAGGACTATCATCAGCTATTTTGAGTCTGAGGGACTTATGGTGCGGCTTGCTGCTCCTACAGGACGTGCTGCCAAGAGGATGACTCAAGCGGTGGGACAGGATGCCCAGACTATTCACAGACTTCTGGAAGTTTTAAAGGGTGGAACTACAGATGACAGCGAACCCGGCTCGAATCCGGGTATTTTTGAAAGAAATGAAGAGAATCCGATTGAAGCAGATGTCGTGATAATAGATGAGATGTCAATGGTCGACATCACACTTATGTATTCGCTGCTTCGGGCTATACCTGTTGGAACAAGACTCGTCCTTGTAGGAGATGTGGACCAGTTGCCGTCAGTCGGCCCTGGAAATGTTCTTAAGGACCTGATCGCTTCAGAAGCTTTTCCAGTAGTGCGTCTTACGAATATCTTCAGACAGGCAGAGACAAGTGACATCGTCCTGAATGCCCACCATATCAAAAATGGAGAGAATGTTAAGCTTGATAATAAAAGCAGAGATTTTTTCTTCCTGAAGAGATACGATGCCGACAGTATTATTACAACAATTCTTACTCTGCTGAAAACGAATCTGCCGAAATATGTGGATGCTGATGTACTTGATATTCAGGTTCTTTCACCTATGAGAAAGGGAGCAACAGGGGTTGAAAGACTAAACAGCATTCTCCAGCGCCAGCTTAATCCACCTGGTGAGTATAAGGAAGAAAAGAAATTTGGTGATATCGTATTCCGTGAAGGCGACAAGGTCATGCAGACTAAGAATGACTATGACGTGACCTGGAGAAAATACGGAGAAAATAAGGTGCTTTTGGATGAGGGCACAGGTATTTTTAACGGTGACTGTGGCATCATCAGAGAGGTGAACGAATTCTCTTCAGATATGCTTATTGAATTCGATGAGGGACACTTTGTTGAGTATCCGTTCTCAAGTCTCGAAAATCTGAGCCTCGCATACGCAGTGACTATTCATAAATCACAGGGAAGCGAATATCCGGCAGTGATTATTCCACTTATAGCTGGGCCGGAGGTCCTCTACAACAGAAACCTTCTATATACGGCGGTAACACGCGCAAAAAAGTGCGTTATCCTGGTAGGAGACGAGAAAGTCTTTTTCGGTATGGAGAGAAATGACAGACAGAGGCTTCGTCTCTCGGGGCTTAAGGACAGAATTGTTGAGCTGAAGGGAGCTTAACAGGGATTATAAAGGAGAGACAGGATTATGAAGATGATTACAAAGGAGAAACTTTCGAGAGAGGCAAGAAGGCTTCTTTTTCCTCCCAGATGTCCGTCGTGTGATGGGCTTCTTGCCCCTGATGAGAACAGTATCTGCAGGGGCTGTGAAAAGCTCGTTGTAAAAGTACAGGGCAATTTCTGCAAAACCTGCGGAAAGCCTTTAAAAAAAAGAGGAGAGATTATATGCTCAGACTGCAGCAGGTATCATCATATTTTTTCAGAAGGGAGACCACTCTACGAGTATGAAGGGCCTGTAAGGGAGGCTGTCTACAGGTTTAAATACAAGGGTAGAAAGTCATATGCAGATGCGTTTGCCTATGATGCGATGGAACTTTGGGGAGAGTGGATAAAGGCATCGGCAGAATTAATAGTTCCTGTGCCTATGAATGCTAAAAAACTGAGACAGAGGGGCTATGACCAGGCTGATGTTTTAGCCCGTGCTATCAGCGTAGAAAGTGGCATTCCATACATGCGTCTTTTAGACCGCGTCAGAAAAACAGTTCCGATGAAAGCACTTTCCAGGGGCGAGAGACAGAATAATCTTAAAAACGCTTTTCAAGTAAGAGATTTTGATGTAAAATTAAAAAGAATACTTTTGGTCGATGACATATATACTACGGGGTCTACCCTTGATGAATGCGCCAGAGTCCTTCTGGCAAATGGGGCATCCGAAGTGAATGGTATATATATTAGTATCGGAGGGTGACAGAAAGGAAAGGTGGTTTTCGATGGATCTTAGAAACTGTAGGAAATGTGGTAAAATTTTCGGATACAGTGGTGTTGGTCCTGTTATATGCGAGAACTGCAAGAAAGAGGCAGAGGAGCGTTTTCAAAAGGTTAAGGACTTTATTCGTGATAATCCGGCTACATCTATTAATGATGTGGCAGAGGAATGTGAGGTTACAGTTCAGCAGATAAAACAGTGGGTCAGAGAAGAACGGCTTGAATTCTCTAAGGAATCAGGTGTAGTTTTTCATTGTGAGAACTGCGGCGCTCCAATCAGATCAGGAAGGTTTTGTGAGAACTGCAAGAACCAGATGGCAAATGAACTTGGAAATATGTATGAGAAACCGAAGCCAAAGAATACGGCACCACTTAAGATTGGACACGAAGAAGACCGCATGAGGTTCATGGGAAAGAAAAAATGATCTATGATTGATACTGAGCGCGTCAAAAAAATGACTCAGATGGCTTTACGTGAGAAAAAAAGTGGAATCAGACTTGATAGTTTCGATGATCCTGATAGAAAGGACTTTATTTCATTCTATGGAGTGCGTTCATTTTTTCGTGCGACTATCATATATATAGTCGCACTTTTCCTGATTCTGGTGTTTGTTTTTTCGACAGTCACAGTTCAGGTGAGCAGGCTCTATATCATGATCACGCTTTTTGCAGCTATTATTGGCTATCTGTTCTTTCTATTGTTTTATTCCGGGTTTTCGAGAAAGAAGACCATAAAGCGGTTTGAGACATACCAGAATATCGTAAAGGAACAGAGAAACGATCTGAAGATTCTCGAAGAGATATACGAGAAAGAGGAGCGGGAGAGTCACGGCCAGCAGGAAAAGACAGACAGGAACGAATGGGATGAAGATAGATTTAGCGACTCGCAGCCGCATCAATAATTTCATATCGACCCATGAGAACACTTTAAGGCGGATAGTAGGCGGATTGTGGACATTTTTTGGGGTAAGTGTCTTAGCTGATTCGTTTGGCTTTTCACCACTTCTCTCGTCACCTGTTATTATACTTATCCTTACAGCAGCTGGAGTTTTTATTCCGGCATCTGGCATAGCTCTTATGCTTGTACTATATTCAGTGCTTCAGATTTTGAGCCTCTCACAGTCAGCAGGCGTAATTCTGGTACTGATGTATCTGTTTTTTTATGCCTTCTGTTTCGCTTACAAGGCAAAGCATATGAACCTGCTGCCTGGTATGGCGGTCCTGTACAGGACATCTATGCCATCTCTGGCACCTATGCTGGCAGGCCTTTTCGGGGATTATCACGAGGTTACCTCAGTCATCAGCGGAAGTACAATAGCTTACTTTATGAAAAGTATCCACGATGCTGTTCCAACGCTCTCAGAGTCTGGAAATGCCACGAGCGGACTGGATATCCTTTCAGCTATGATAGGAAACAGCGGTTTTTATTTTTTTATGGCAGCTATGGTCACGATGTTCCTTGTAGTGACGCTGGTCAGAAATATCCGTTCACCGCATTCGTGGATATTTGCAGTAATGCTTGGTATTCTGTCAGAGGCTCTTATCATGTCAGGTGGCGAGATATTTTTTGGACAGGGTCCAAGCGTGGCCGCTCTGTTTTTTGGGAATGTAGTGACAGCAGCCGCAGGTTTTGCCGCAGCATTTCTTTTTCAGAATCTTGACTATACGAGAGTTGAGAGAGTGCAGTTTGAAGATGATGAATACTACTATTATGTGACTGCTGTACCGAAGATCCGTATCTCTGAGGAAGACAAGGAAATAAAGAGAATAACTCCGGATAAAACGGAGAAAACCGGCACTGAAGAGAAGGAGGTGAAAGCGTGACTGATGTATTAGATAATATCAATGCGTTTCTCTATGATAATTTTACACTTACGATACCTACTCCTCATGTCATAGATGTCATAGAGATCATCATTATTGCGTTCTTTATATATGAGATTCTTCTCTGGATAAAAAACAGCCGCGCTTACATGCTCCTGCGTGGTATAGTGGTTATCGTACTGTTTTTTGTAGTTGCAGGCCTCCTGCAGATGAACACTATACTCTGGCTGGGCGAGAAACTCCTGAGTGTTGGTATTGTGGCGCTGGTTGTCGTGTTTCAGCCTGAACTGCGTTCTGCCCTTGAACAGCTTGGACGAAGGAATCTGTTCCAGGCCCTTGCAAAAGGATTTTCCAGAAATGTGGGTGAACGGTTCAGTGATCATACACTAAATGATCTGGTGAAAGCATGTTATGATATGGGTGCTGTAAAAACAGGTGCACTTATAGTTATAGAGCTTGAGACTGGACTTTCAGAGTATGAGCGTACAGGAATCCCGATTGACGCTATACTTTCGAGACAGCTGCTTATAAATATCTTTGAAAAAAATACACCGCTTCACGATGGAGCAGTTTTAGTCAGAGGAGACAGGGTGGTTTCAGCGACCTGCTATCTCCCGCTCTCGGATAATCTGGAGATATCAAAGGACTTAGGTACCCGCCACAGGGCGGCACTTGGTATATCTGAGGTATCTGATGCAGTAACCATCGTTGTTTCAGAGGAGACCGGTCAGGTTTCTGTGACGCAGGGAGGAAAGCTGAGACATGGAATTACTGCCGAGCAGCTTACAAAGCTTCTGAGAAGTATCCAGAATAAGAAGGACGACGGAAAGCAGGAAGGAGGATCGGCTGATGAGCAGAAAAAAGATTCGTGACTTCCTGACTAAGAACTGGGGATTGAAGATTCTGGCAGTCATTCTGTCAATCATCCTCTGGATCGTAGTTGTAAGCGTTAATGATCCTATTGAGAAACGGAATTTCACTGCGAAGGTCTCTCTCGTAAACCAGGAGACCATAAGTGAGCAGGGTAAGTACGTATCAGTTGCTGACTCCTCACTTTCGGTTACCTTTCGCGTGAGCGCGCACAGATCTGTAATGGACAGGCTCAGCAATTCAGACTTTATTGCGACAGCTGATCTGGACTATCTTGATGAAGATGGAAAAGTTCCGATTCAGATTACATGCTCTGCATATTCCCAGGCCCAGGTCAAAATCATCGGTGCTACTCATTACCTGGAGGTAGAAGTCGGAAAGAAGCAGTCGAAGAAGTTTATGATCAACGCGACTACGAAGGGCACTCCAGCGGACGGCTTTGCAGTAAAGGAAGCGACAGTGACTCCAAATGTTGTGACAGTTGAGGGCCCTGCAAGCATAGTAAAGACTATAGACCATGTGAATGCAGTTGCTGATGTTGATGGTATTTCTGAGGATGTTACTGAGAAGGTTGTTCCGATCCTATATGATTCGGATAATAACGAGATAAATACTACAAGACTTACACTAAGCACTACTACTGTAAATGTCTCTGTAACTATGGAATCAGTAAAGACGGTTCCTATAGAAGTGTCAGATCCTGCCAGCAGCCAGCTGCCGGACGGCGTTACGATAGACAGTGTCACTGTGGACCCGAATGAGGCGAGTCTGGTCGGAACTGCAGAGAATCTGAACCAGATAAGTAAGATTGAGATTCCTTTCTCAGTGCTTGATGCAGCCTCAAATGATGAGAGTTTTTCAACTACGATAGATATCACGAGTTATCTTCCAGATGGAGTGAACTTGAGTGATGACACCAAGTCCAAGGTAACCGTGAAGGTGAACTACAAGACAGAGACTGAAAAGACAGTTGAGGTTCCGACTGATAACTTAACTGTCAAAAATCTCCCAGATGGCTATGAGGCCGCTTTTGAGGATTCGACCGTGAGCATCGTGCTGACGGGTTATGAAGATGATCTGGCATCTGTGTCGGATTCAGAACTAACTGGTTCGGTTGATGCAAGTGGATTATCTGAGGGAGAACACAAAGTTTCAGTTGAACTTACCCTGCCTGACGGGGTGAAAGCTCAGAACGTTTCGACTAAAATCACTATTACCAAGCGTTCTGACGGGGACAGTAATTAATGGAGGATAAATTGGTTTATGGTAAGTCATAAGCTTACGATAAAAAATCCAGCAGGTTTACACCTCCGACCTGCAGGAATACTTTGCCAGGAGGCTATGAAATACAAGTCAAAGATTACATTCAAGTATGGCCCAAATGACATGGGCGAGGCAAATGCCAAGAGTATACTCTCGGTCCTAGGAGCCTGCATCAGGAAAGGCGACGAGATTACTCTGATTTGCGATGGCGAGGACGAGATAGAAGCCATGCACCGCCTGGTGCCGATAATTGTTGATGGATTAGGTGACGAATTCTGACTTATAGAAGTTTGGAAAGGAAATAGAAGAAATGATGAATTATAAGCACTATGTAAAGAATCCTGTATTGAAATTCCCGGAGAGAACCTGGCCTGATAAAGAGATCACAAAGCATCCTATCTGGTGTTCAGTCGATCTGCGTGATGGTAACCAGGCGCTTGTGGAACCGATGGATGTCGATGAAAAAATGGAGATGTTCGAACTTCTGTTAAAGCTCGGCTTTAAAGAAATCGAGATCGGCTTCCCGGCAGCATCACAGATCGAGTATGATTTCTTAAGAAAGCTTGTAAAAGAGCATAAGATCCCAGATGATGTAAAGGTACAGGTACTCTGCCAGTGCAGACAGAACCTGATAGACAGGACATTTGAAGCTATTCAGGGCATTCCAAATGTTATTTTTCATATATATAACTCTACCTCTACTCTGCAGCGTGATGTTGTTTTCCACAAGGATAAGGAAGGCATCAAGCAGATTGCTATAGACGGAACCAAAATGGTAAAGGAAGGCCTTAAGAAGTACGACGGAAATCTTCAGCTGGAGTACTCACCTGAGAGCTTCACCGGTACTGAGGTAGAGTATGCAGCAGAGGTCTGCAATGCAGTTGCAAAGGAGTGGAATCACGCTACTGACTCTCCGATCATCTTCAATCTGCCTGCTACTGTAGAGATGAATACACCAAATGTCTATGCAGACCAGATAGAATGGATGAATAATCATTTTGATGAAAGGGAGAACGTAATCCTTTCTCTTCATCCGCACAATGACCGTGGAACAGGAATCGCCTGCGCAGAGCTTGGACTTTTAGCAGGAGCTGACCGTATCGAGGGAACTCTCCTTGGAAATGGTGAGAGAACTGGAAATGTCGACATCTTAAATGTCGCCTATAATATGTTCTCACAGGGCATTGATCCAGGTCTTGAGATCTCAGATATCAAGGAGATAACAGAGGTCTGCGAGAGATGCACAAAGATGAATGTGGACCCTAGACATCCTTATGCTGGAAGCCTTGTATTTACAGCATTCTCAGGTTCACACCAGGATGCTATCAACAAGGGTGAGCAGGCTATGAAGGAGAGAAAGTCAGACATCTGGCAGGTACCTTATCTGCCAATCGACCCTTCAGATATCGGAAGAGAGTACGAGCCGGTTGTTCGTATCAACAGCCAGTCCGGACGTGGCGGAGTTGCCTTTGTCATGGACAAGGTCTATGGCTACAAGCTGCCGAAGGTCATGCAGCGTGAGTTCGCTGATGTGATTCAGGCTATCAGTGAAAAAGAAGGCGGTGAGGTAAAGCCGGAGCGTATCATGAAGGAGTTCAAGAGAGAGTATCTCGACAAGAAGTCACCATTTACGCTGGATTTCGTAGATATCGATGATAACACTGAGAATGAGGATACACATGTATCACTCGACTTCAAGTATAATGGAGAGGCCTTCCACTCAGAGGCTGATGGAAACGGACCTGTCGATGCTGTAAAGACAGCTATAAGACAGTGCGTTCCAGAAGTTGATTTCGTACTTACAGATTACTCAGAGCATGCGCTTGGCGTAGGTTCACACGCAAAGGCAGCAGCCTATATCGAGCTTCAGGATCCACGCACTGAGAATATCAGCTTTGGTGTCGGTCTTTCTTCAAATATCACGAGAGCCTCAATCAGAGGAATTTTCTCAGCCTTAAACAGAATGGTTGAGAAGGAAAAGGACCTTTAAGTTTGGCTTTACGCAGCGAGTGAAATCATGAGAAAAATAGCATTGACAGGGGCAAATGGTCAGTTGGGGAAAGCAGTGATAGAGGAGTACAGAGGTGATACACAGGCGGAGATCATACCACTGACTCATCAGGATATGGCGATAGAAAATCTTGACGATGTCCTCAAGAAAATAGAGTCAGAGATGCCTGATGTGATCATCAACTGTGCGGCCTATACAGATGTGGATGGATGTGAAAGAAATACCCATCTTGCTGGCAAAATAAACGCTTTAGGCCCGAGAAATCTCGCAATTGCAGCGCAGAAGGTCGGAGCAAAGATTATCCATATCTCTACAGACTATGTGTTTAACGGCTGTGGCAGCAGGCCTTATGTGGAGTCTGATGCTCCAGGCCCTGTCAGTGCATATGGACGCTCAAAGCTTATGGGAGAAAAATACGTAAGCGAGTTCTGTAATAAGCATTTCGTCATCAGGACTGCCTGGCTCTATGGAGACGGTAAGAACTTTGTCAGGACAATGCTTCGTCTTGCTGAGACTCATGATGAGGTATCGGTAGTTGATGATCAGGTCGGCTGCCCTACAAGTACTAAAGAACTTGCCAGAATGATTCACTATCTCGAGCAGACCGAGCAGTATGGACTGTATCACGGAGTCTGCCGCGGACAGACCTCATGGGCTGATTTTGCGGAAGAAATTTTTAAGCTTTCAGGATTAGATGTGAAAGTAAACCACATCTCATCTGAGGAGTACGCCAAAATGAATCCGGCTGCTGCCACAAGACCTCACTACTCCGTGCTAGAAGACCAGATGCTCTCTTTTATCTCTGATGATGGAGATGGATTTCAGATGGCTGACTGGCACGACGCTTTAAAAGAATACTTAAAGAAATGAAACCACTTATAAGCATAATAATACCGGCTTATCACATAGCCGGATTGCTGCCCGGAATGGTCAAAGACCTGCTCGGGCAGCCATTTAAATTTTTTGAGATTCTGATAGTAATCAGAGCGGATGACCCGGACACTGCCGCTGTGGCAGAGGAACTGTCGAAAAGTGACGACAGGGTCAGGGTGATCTGCCGTAAGGAGCCTGGAGTCTCATCTGGAAGAAATGCCGGAATAGAGGCCGCCCAGGGTGAGTATATCGTTTTCCCGGATGGAGATGACAGAGTTACGAGAGGGTATCTCGGTACACTTATTGGAACGATAGCGGATTCTAAAAAGAAGCTTTTGTCCAAGGGATTTCCAAGAATAAGTGCGCAGATGGGACTTATCGGCTACGATGTCATAGAGGAAGACAGGGCTATTGACCAGACTGAAGAGTCTGGAATCCGCGTGATGAATCAGGAGGATTTTCTCTGTCGGTTATTTTTCCAGGAAAATTATCAGGGATATGTATGGAATAAAATCTTCAAAAAGAGTATAATCGATAAGTTCAATCTGCGGTTTGACGAGAGAGTCTATTATCGCGAAGACCAGCTCTTTGTCTGCGAGTATGCGCTGCACTGTGATGCTATCAGATACAATCCTGCGCGGATGTACCACTATGTACAGAGAAGTGATTCCGCGACTGCGGCGCTTATGCCTGAGGATGGAGTCCTTGATATAAAGACGCTTGAGCGGGAAATGACGCAGTGCATTGCATTTTCAAAGATGCGTTCACTTTTAAAAGAGCATGAGGATCCGCAGTGGTTTTTGGAGCAGGAGTATGTATTCTATGCGCTTGAGACGTTCTATCGTATGAGGCTCGTAGAAGATCACGAATACTTTAAGGACAGCTATTTCAGAGATATTGCAAAGGAGATTTTAAGTATAGAGTATTATCCGCTCGATGACTGGGAGAAGGAGCAGCTTGACTCCTTGAAAAAATACGAACAAACCGGAATAACAGAGGAAAACAAAGATGAAGGTTAATGACCTGGTAGTAGGAAGCGGTCTCTTCGGAGCCGTATATGCTAGAGAAGCATTGGATTCTGGCCGCAGCGTGGCCGTGATCGACAAGAGAGACCATATCGGTGGTAACGTCTACACGAAGAAGATTTCGGATATAGATGTTCACGTCTACGGAGCTCATATTTTTCATACATCGAACCGTGAGGTCTGGGAGTATGTGAACAGGTTCGCAGAGTTCAACAACTATATCAATTCGCCGATTGCGATTTATGGAGATGAGCTGTACAACCTCCCATTTAATATGAATACCTTTTCGAAGATGTGGGGAATCAAGACTCCGGCCGAGGCAAAGGCAAAGATTGCTGAGCAGATAAAGGACCTGGATATCAGGAATCCTCAGAATCTGGAGGAGCAGGCGCTTTCACTGGTCGGAAGAGATGTATATGAGAAGCTTATCAAAGGCTATACCCAGAAGCAGTGGGGCCGTCCGTGCACGGAGCTGCCTGCATTTATCATAAAGAGACTGCCGCTTCGATTTACTTATGATAACAACTATTTTACAGACCGCTATCAGGGAATTCCTGTGGATGGTTATACAGCGATTATAGAGAAGCTGTTAAAAGGCGCTGAAGTATATTTGAACGAGGATTTCAAGGACTTCAGAAAGGACCATACCTTAAAGGATGGCACTGAGATAGAGTACGACAGGCTGATTTATACCGGACAGATAGATGAGTATTTCGGATTTACCTACGGCCCTCTCTCATGGAGAAGCGTACGCTTTGAAACAGAGGAGCTCGATACCGACAACTATCAGGGAAATGCCGTTGTAAACTACACTTCAGCAGATGTACCTTATACAAGAATTATCGAGCACAAGCATTTTAATTTCGGAAAGCAGCCTGTGACTATCATCTCACGTGAGTACTCACACGAGTGGAAGCCAGGTGAGGAGCCTTACTATCCGGTAAATGACGAGGCTAATACTGCACTTTTCGAGCGTTACGCCGAGCTTGCTGAAAAAGAGAAGAAAAACGAAGTCTATTTCGGGGGAAGACTGGGACAGTATAAATACTATAACATGGATCAGGTGATCGCGGAGGCCCTTAAGCTCTCTGAAGAATTGCTGTGAGGTTAATTAATGAAGAAACCGGCAGACTGGCTGGATTCGGTGTTTAGCTATTTCTTTAATAAGTACCCGAAGAGCCGGAAAGTAGAACCTTTATACAAAAAGTACAAAGAGCTGATGCTGTATGGGATGTTCGGACTCGGAACATTTATCGTATCTATTTTTACATATTGGCTCTTTACAGAACCGTTTCATTGGAATATACTAATCGGAAATGCGCTGTCGTGGGTTTTTGCCACCGCGTTTGCTTTTATCACAAACAGGAGGTTCGTGTTCTATAACCACACCTCAGGAGTGTTCGCATTCTTCTATCAGCTTGGCACATTCTGCGTAGGAAGGTTGATAACGCTGGCTATAGAGGAGCTGATGCTTGGTATTCTCATCGGTATCTGCCATTTTCCGAACATGCTGATAAAATTCATAGCGCAGTTTGTCGTGATAACGCTTAACTACGTTTTTTCAAAGATTTTTGTATTCAAAAGGGATTAACAGATGTCAGAAAAAATGGAAGGCGCAAAACACCTATACCGCTTTCTAACAAATCTAATAATTACTGCAGTAGTCACGGTGCTTTTTGCCTATGATTGGATCAACTGGCTGAATATCCTTCTCGACAGGCCTTTCCTGGGGCTTGGTCAGCTGACAATGATAGTCATCTACATGGTTCTGGCTATTTTTTTCATATACAGCTTTGGCGGCTATGAGGTCGGAGTGAGCAGGATTTCACATGGCTCGATTGGCTGCGCACTGGCTTCACTTACTGTAAACCTGATCATGGCTGTCATGACTATCATGATGGTAGGATACAGAAGGCTTGCACCAACTATCGTTTTCGTGTATTTACAGCTTTTCCTGGTTGATGTGATCATTCTTTTTATCATCACGTACTTTGGAACATGGCTGTATAGAAAGATTTTCCCACCGTATCAGATGCTCCAGATCCACGGTGAGCATGTGAACAATCTGGATCATAAGATGAGTCAGCGCCGCGACAGATACGTTATTGCAGAGACGATAATGGGCACTGCACCGTTATCTGAGATCTGGGCCAAAATAGACAAGTACGATGCAGTTCTAATAAATGATGTTCCGTCCGAATTAAAAAACAAGATATTAAAGTATTGCTTTGACAGACAGAAGAGAGTATATTTTACTCCGAAGATTTCGGATATTATTGTTCGTGAATCTGATGAGTTAAATCTTTTCGATTCGCCACTGTATCTGTCGAGAAACGTTGGCTTTTCGTTGTGGCAGAGGGCGGTGAAGCGTACAGGAGACATTATCCTTTCACTTATAGGCATCATTCTTACATCGCCGATAATGCTTGTGGTCGCTATACTGATCCATTCGTACGATAAGGGACCGGTGTTCTACAAGCAGGAGCGCTACACGATTCATAAGAAGGTATTTAAAGTCATAAAGTTTCGAAGTATGATAGTGGACGCTGAGAAAAATACCGGCGCCCGTCTCGCCTCTGAAAATGACGACAGGATAACGCCTATCGGTCATTTTATCAGGTCGACGAGAATTGATGAGATACCGCAGTTCTTTAACATACTTAAAGGCGATATGTCATTCGTCGGGCCACGTCCGGAGAGGCCGGAGATACACGAGGAGTACTGTGAGAAGGTTCCTGAGTTTGACTTCAGGCTTTCGGTAAAAGCCGGTCTCACAGGCTACGCTCAGGTTTTCGGTAAATACAATACGACTACCTATGATAAGCTGAAATTCGACATGATCTATGTACAGAAGGCATCGATCCTTCTCGATATGCAGTTAATACTTCTTACACTCAGGGTCGTTTTCCAAAAAGAGAGCACTGAGGGTGTGGAAGAAGGAGAAAAAACAGCAAAATGAAAAAATACATTAAAGGCTTTTTTGATTACCGCTTTCTTCTAAGTGAGCTCGTAAAGCGCGGTATCAGATTAAAGTACAGAAAAAGTTACCTTGGTATCGTCTGGTCTCTTATCGAGCCGCTGATGACGACTGCCGTACTTGTAGTAGTATTCGGTGCCTTATTCGACAGGTTAAAGGATCAGACCTTTGCCACATACATCATGTGTGGACGTCTGACGTATACTTTTTTCCAGAATGGTACAAAGGGCGCGAGCAAAGCTATTCGTGGCAATGCCAGCATGATTAAAAAAGTATACGTTCCTAAATATCTATATCCGCTGTCGAATGTGCTCTACAACTTTATCATCTACCTGATTTCACTTGTAGTTCTCGTTCCGGTACTTATCATTTCACATCTGGCTCCTTCGCTTCGTATGTGGAAGCTTATTCCGGCTATAGTTATGCTTCTTATCCTGACTATAGGTGTCGGTATGATTCTTTCGGTGCTCGACGTATTTTTCCGTGATATCGAGTATCTATGGAACGTGCTTTTGATGATAATCATGTATTTATCAGCTATTTTCTACCCGATAGAGAGAATAGAGAAGCATCACCTTATGTGGCTTCTTCACCTGAACCCGCTCTACTGCATCATCAATCTGTTCCGTGGAGGCTTGATGCATTACAGCAATTCACTCTGGGAATATGGATATCCGTTTATTTTTGGACTGATCTGCTTTGTAATAGGCTTTATAGCTATGAAGAGAAAGCAGGACGAGTTTATTTTACATCTGTAATTGAGGTATATATATGCAGCCAACAGTTGAAGTGTCGCACCTCGGAATGAAGTTCAACCTGAGTCAGGAGATGCACGACACCCTTAAAGATTATTTCATAAATCTGTTTGCCCATCATCAGAAAATGAAGAAGGATGAGTTCTGGGCTCTCTCAGATGTGAGTTTCAAGCTTTATCCTGGAGACAGGCTTGGAATCCTTGGTCTTAACGGTGCCGGAAAGTCCACGATTCTTAAGGCTATCGCCGGTGTCTATCATCCGACAACTGGTTATGTAAAGAAAAAAGGAAAGCTTGCCCCTCTGCTCGAGCTCGGTGCCGGATTTGAGCCACAGTATTCAGCAAGAGAGAATATCTTCCTCTATGGTTCGATTCTTGGATATAAAAAGGAATTCATTCAGTCGAAGTTCGATGAGATAATCGACTTTGCTGAGCTCCGTGATTTCATAGAGGTTCCTGTCAAAAATTACTCCTCAGGTATGAAAAGCCGTCTCGGATTTGCTATCTGCACTGCCGTAAACCCTGATATCCTTATTCTTGATGAGGTCCTCTCTGTCGGTGATAAAAAATTCCGCAGAAAATCAGAGGATAAGATCATGAGCATGTTCGACGGAAATGTCACCGTGCTTTTCGTATCACATTCATTAGATCAGGTCCGCCGTATCTGCAATAAAGCGATGATCCTCGACCACGGCCACCTGAAGTGCTTCGGAGATATAAACGACATCGCTCCTATCTATGAGCAGATGACTCAGGAGGATCCGGAGGAGATTGCTAAGCGTGAGGCAAAGGCCCGCGAGGCACGTGCGAAGAAGCTCCGTGCTTCGAGAAAGACAAAGGGCCGCGATATCATCCGCATGACGAACAACCTCTCGCTTACTCCGGAGGAAGCTATGGCTGCTCTCGATATCCCTGAGGATAAATTCCAGATCTACCGTGATGTGATTAAAGAGATCGAAGAGAATGAGGGAATGCTTACCAAGCAGGAGGCCATGAAACAGGCCGCTGCAGAAGAGGCTGAGATCGACCGTGAGGCTACCTTCCCATCAGAAGAAGAACAGCAGGCAACCGGTGACTCTGATGACTGACCGAAACTCTGAATTTTTACTTGACACCCACGTTTTCCCGCGCTATAATAACATAGCGTGCGTAAAAACGCGGGTGTTTTTTTGCGCGTAAAAACGTACAGTATTTTTTACAGGAGGTGAAATAAATGCCAACATTTAACCAGTTAGTGAGAAAGGGCAGACAGACATCTGAGAAGAAGTCAAACTCACCGGCTCTGCAGAGAGGTTTCAATTCATTAAAGAAGCGTCCTACAGATACAGCATCACCGCAGAAGCGTGGTGTCTGCACAGCGGTAAAGACTGCCACTCCTAAGAAGCCTAACTCAGCGCTCAGAAAGATCGCCAGAGTTCGTCTTTCAAACGGAATCGAAGTTACTTCTTATATCCCGGGCGAGGGACACAACCTTCAGGAGCACTCTGTTGTATTAGTTCGTGGCGGCCGTGTAAAGGACCTTCCAGGTACCAGATATCACGTCATCCGTGGAACACTTGATACTGCCGGTGTTGCTGACAGAAAGCAGGCTCGTTCAAAGTACGGCGCTAAGAGACCTAAGAAGTGATTTTAAGTCAGAGACGTATTTTTTAGTAACGAGCAAACACATCGGAAGTATTTCATTTTTATGGAATAATGGTTTGTTGGTGTTTATTTTTTAATAACCCAGCACGCACACATTTTTTCATGAACTGTGAGTACCTACGATCTAATCAATCCCATGATTAAGGAGGGAAGCAGACGTGCCACGTAAAGGACATACAGTAAAGAGAGATGTGCTTGCAGATCCTATTTACAATTCAAAGATCGTCACCAAGCTCATCAACAATATCATGCTCGACGGTAAGAAGGGTGTTGCCCAGAAGATCGTTTACGGAGCATTTGAAAAAGTAGCAGACAAGACCGGAAAGCCGGCTCTTGAGGTTTTCGACGAGGCCATGAACAACGTTATGCCTGTACTTGAGGTTAAGGCTAGACGTGTCGGTGGTGCTACTTATCAGGTACCTATCGAAGTTCGTCCTGACAGACGTCAGACATTAGGACTCAGATGGCTTACATTTTTCTCAAGAAAGAGAAGCGAGAAGACCATGGTAGACCGCCTCGCAGGCGAGATCATGGATGCTGCAAACAACACAGGTGCAGCTGTAAAGCGTAAGGAAGAAATGCACAGAATGGCAGACGCAAACAAGGCATTTGCACATTATCGATTCTGACCGAAAGCTTCGAGATGAGAGCAAGCCTTTGGCGCAGCTCGAATCCGAAGCGAGGTCGCTGTCTGAGATTAGTGAGAACGAGCTGAAGGCGAAGTTCGAACTTAACGAAGACAGCTTCCTTATTTGGCTAGCTTGTATTTTTAAGGAGAAAAAATGGCTGAAAGAGAATACCCACTGGAGAGAACCAGAAATATCGGTATTATGGCTCATATCGATGCAGGTAAGACTACATTGACAGAGCGTATTCTTTATTATACCGGTGTTAACTACAAAATCGGTGAGACCTACGAAGGTACATCCACAATGGACTGGATGGAGCAGGAGCAGGAAAGAGGTATCACCATCACTTCTGCCGCAACGACCTGCCACTGGACAGAAGAAGATCACACGAAGCCAAAGAAGGGCGCATTAGAGCATCGTATCAATATCATCGATACTCCGGGACACGTAGACTTCACAGTAGAGGTTGAGCGTTCACTTAGAGTACTCGACGGATCTGTCGGTGTATTCGACGCCAAGGGCGGTGTTGAGCCTCAGTCTGAGAACGTTTGGCGTCAGGCTGATACCTACAACGTACCTCGTATGGCATTCGTTAACAAAATGGATATCCTTGGTGCTGATTTCTATAATACAGTATCAGAGATCCACACAAAGCTCGGAAAGAACCCTGTAGTTGTAGAACTTCCTATCGGTAAGGAGGATAATTTCCAGGGTGTAATCGATCTTTTCGAGATGGATTCATATATCTACAACGATAAGCTCGGTAAGGATATCACCGTTGGTGAGATTCCTGCTGACATGAAGGATCAGGCCGACGAGTGGCATACAAAGCTCGTTGAGCAGATCTGTGACTTAGATGATGACCTTATGGAGCAGTACCTCGAGGGCAACGAGCCTTCAGTTGAGGACATGAAGAAGGTTCTTCGTCGTGCTACTATCGCAAACGACGCAGTTCCTGTATTCTGCGGTTCTGCTCACCAGAACAAGGGAATCCAGAAGCTTCTCGATGGTGTCATCGAGTATATGCCTTCACCAATAGATGTTCCTGATATCAAGGGAACAGACCTTGATGGCAATGAGGTTACACGTAAGTCATCTGATGATGAGCCTTTCGCAGCTCTTGCATTCAAGATCATGACAGATCCGTTCGTTGGTAAGCTCGCATTCATCCGTGTTTACTCAGGAACATGTAAGGCTGGTTCATACGTATTAAACGCTACAAAGGATAAGAAGGAGCGTGTTGGTCGTCTCCTTCAGATGCATGCTGATAAGAGAAAGGAGATCGATGAGGTCTTCTCTGGTGATATCGCTGCTGCCGTAGGTCTTAAGGACACAGGCACAGGTGATACCATCTGCGATGAGCAGCATCCTGTTATCCTTGAGTCTATGGAGTTCCCTGATCCTGTTATCGAGCTCGCTATCGAGCCGAAGACAAAGGAAGGTCAGCAGAAGCTCGGCGATGCACTTGCAAAGCTTGCTGAAGAGGACCCTACATTCAAGGCTCATACAAACGAAGAGACCGGACAGACTATCATCGCTGGTATGGGTGAGCTTCACCTTGAGATCATCGTTGATCGTCTCCAGAGAGAGTTCAACGTAGAGGCTAACGTTGGTGAGCCTCAGGTTGCTTACAAGGAGACATTTACAAAGCCTGTTGATCAGGAGTACAAGTACGCTAAGCAGTCAGGTGGTCGTGGACAGTACGGACATTGTAAGGTTAAGTTCGAGCCACTCGATGCTAACGCAGAAGAGAACCTTGTATTCGAGAACGCCGTTGTCGGTGGTGCTATTCCTAAGGAATACATCCCAGCGGTTGGCGATGGTATCGCTGAGGCTGAGAAGGCCGGAATTCTCGCAGGATATCCTGTAGTAGGTGTTAAGGCTACTGTTTACGATGGTTCTTACCATGAAGTCGATTCTTCTGAGATGGCATTCCATATCGCCGGAAGTATGTGCTTCAAGGAAGCTATGAAGAAGGCTTCACCAGTTATCCTTGAGCCTATCATGAAGGTTGAGATCACAATGCCTGAGGAGTACATGGGTGATGTTATCGGAGACGTTAACTCACGCCGTGGCCGTGTCGAGGGAATGGATGATGTCGGCGGAAACGGAAAGATGGTTAAGGCCTATGTTCCGCTTGCTGAGATGTTCGGATATTCTACAACACTTCGTTCTATGACACAGGGACGTGGTAACTACTCCATGTTCTTCGATCACTATGATCCGGTACCAAAGAACGTACAGGAGAAGATCGTAAACGATAAGAACTGAGGATATAGGGTATAGGGGATAGGATATAGGGAATCGGTTCTGATCCCTAACCCCTAACCCCTATAAACTATTGCAAAATAAAGATAAACTTGCTATAATGAACAAATAGCGTAAACATTTTTCCATAGGAGGAAATAAAAATGGCAAAAGAGCATTTTGAGCGTACAAAGCCACATTGTAACATTGGAACCATTGGACACGTAGACCATGGTAAGACAACCCTTACAGCCGCTATCACAAAGGTTCTCTCAGAGAGAGTAAGCGGAAATAAGGCTGAGGCATTCGATCAGATCGATAAGGCTCCAGAAGAGAGAGAAAGAGGTATCACGATCTCTACAGCTCACGTTGAGTATCAGACAGACAAGCGTCACTATGCTCACGTTGACTGCCCGGGACATGCCGATTACGTTAAGAACATGATCACTGGAGCTGCACAGATGGATGGTGCTATCCTTGTTGTTGCTGCTACAGACGGTGTTATGGCTCAGACTAAGGAGCACATCCTCCTTGCTCGTCAGGTTGGTGTTCCTTACATCATCGTATTCCTTAACAAGTGCGATATGATCGATGACCCAGAGCTTCTTGAGCTCGTTGAGATGGAAGTTACTGAGCAGCTCGAAGAGTATGGCTTCGAGGGCTGCCCTATCATCAAGGGTTCTGCTTACCAGGCGCTTCAGGACGATTCAGCTCCTGCAAAGCTTGCTAACGGAGATCCACTTGATCCAGATAACCCGGATAAGAACTGGGGAGACTGCATCATGGAGCTTATGGATACTGTTGATTCTTATATCCCAGATCCACAGCGTGATACAGATAAGCCATTCCTTATGCCTGTTGAGGACGTATTCACCATCACAGGTCGTGGAACAGTTGCTACCGGCCGTGTAGAGCGTGGTACTCTTAAGCTTAACGATCCTGTTGAGATCCTTGGTATTCGTGAGGATGTTGAGACTTCTACTGTAACTGGTATCGAAATGTTCCGTAAGACTCTTGATTTCGCTGAGGCTGGTGATAACATCGGTGCCCTTCTTCGTGGTATCGATCGTGACCAGATCGAGCGTGGACAGGTTGTAGCTGCTCCTGGAACAGTTACCTGCCACAAGAAGTTCACAGCTCAGGTTTACGTTCTTACTAAGGACGAGGGTGGTCGTCATACTCCTTTCTTCAATGATTACCGTCCACAGTTCTATTTCAGAACAACTGATGTAACTGGTGTCATCACTCTTCCAGAGGGAACTGAGATGTGCATGCCTGGTGATAACGTTGAGATGACTATCGAGCTCATCCACCCAATCGCTATGGAGCAGGGTCTTACATTCGCTATCCGTGAGGGTGGTCGTACAGTAGGATCAGGCCGTGTTGCTACTATCATCGAGTAATCATTACCTGATTATTAAATAGACACAAGAGAGAGCCGCTTCCGTGTAATCACGGAGCGGCTCTTTTTATATTTCTTGTAAAAATAAAAGCTCCGGCAGACTGCCGGAGCACGTTTACTTTTTCAAGAGATTTACTAATCTGCCTTCGCGGTATCCTTCATCGAATACTTGCGGATCTCAAGCAGGATGATGGTAAGGATCGCTATGCCGAGGCCGAGTGACAGCCACCAGTTCTTTGTGAAACCAGCTATGATATATCCGAAGATGCAGACAGCGACAACGATTGAGGCGTACTGCATCTGCGTCTGGACATGGTTTATGTGGTTACTTTGGGCACCGGAGCTAGACATAATAGTGGTATCGGAAATAGGTGAGACGTGATCACCGCATACGGCACCTGCAAGAACAGCTGAAACAGAAATGATCATCATCTTCTCATCATGGCTTGCAAACATGTTCACTACGATAGGAACGAGGATTGCGAAGGTACCCCAGCTCGTACCACTTGAGAAAGCGAGGAACACTGCAATCAGGAAGATTATCACAGGGATAAAGGCTACGATCGCCCCATTTTCCAGGTCAACAGTATTTCCAATGAAATCTCCGATTTTAAGTACATCAGTAATTCCCTTGAGTGTCCAGGCGAGAACGAGGATCAGGCAGGCAGGAACCATAAGCTTTGTGCCCTCAGGAAGAGCACCCATGAAGTCCTTGAAGGTAATGACCTTTCTAGGCAGGTACAGGATCGCTGTAAAAATAACTGTTACTAAAGAAGCGAAGACAAGTGATTCTGAAGAAGAGCAGTTTGCAAAGCAGTCGACGATATTTTTACCACCAGCCAGGTGGCCTGTCCAGATCATCGTTACTACAGCGGTAATTATAAGTACTACCATTGGAAAAATAAGGTCGTATACTTTGCCACGGCTGTGAGTGGCGTTCATGGCATCCTGCATCTTCTGAGCTTCCTTGAATTCCTCTCCACCGGAGGTGTACAGGTCACCCCTAGCAGCATTGTCCTCATGCTTTTTCATTAGGCCGAAGTCGAATCCAAGAGCGCTTGTGAAAAATACCATATAGATAGTAAGAAGCGCATAGAGGTTAAACGGAATCGTAGATACGAACATCTGGAAACCGGACATCGAGCTGCCCTTCGGTACATAGGAGTTGACAGCGGCTGCCCAGCTCGATATAGGAGCTATGATACAGACGGGAGCTGCTGTCGCGTCGATGATGTAGGCGAGCTTGGCATGACTGACTTTGTATTTGTCGGTTATAGGCCGCATAACTGAGCCGACCGTAAGGCAGTTGAAGTAGTCATCGACGAAGATAAGGCATCCGAGAAGACTCGTAGCGACCTCTGCAGAGCGCTTTGATTTGAGATGCTTTGCAGCCCAGTCTCCGTATGCTTTCGTGCCACCTGAACGCTGCATCAGGACTACTATCATACCGAGAAGCACCATAAACATCAGGATACTGAAATCAACGGAGCTTATCATAGTATTAAAGAGCGTATCGAAAGCTGTCCAGAAATGGAACTCAGCTGCGAACGCAGCGCCAATCGCGATTCCTACGAAAAGTGAAAGATATACCTCTTTGGTGATCAGTGCCAGGATTATGGCTACCAGCGGAGGTACAATGGACCAGATTGTTCCTGTAAACATAAGAATACTCCCATAAAAATATGTGTTGAACAAAAAGTGACATAAATATTATCCGATTAAAGGGGGTTGGTGTCAATAAAAATCGAGTAGGAGGGAGTGATTAGCTCCCGTCCTCTCACACCACCGTGCGTA
>SAMEA3663052__coassemble_413_pt1 | contig 90282 bp, 77 predicted proteins | sample SAMEA3663052__metabat2_low_PE_012 | metagenome-assembled genome bin SAMEA3663052 (sample SAMEA3663052) | pig gut metagenome | biome: pig gut; feature: pig-associated habitat; material: faeces | place: France | collected 2012 | reverse complement strand
GGGGTGATCCTAATCCCTTTCAATTTCAACTATCCAATTATCTGTCGTTCCCGCGCGAGCGGGGGTGATCCCAAAGTATGTCTTTTGAAAGCAGAACCGTTCCGGTCGTTCCCGCGCGAGCGGGGGTGATCCCAGTTCACGCCAACGCTTGATTTACCCCTATCAGTCGTTCCCGCGCGAGCGGGGGTGTGATCCTATGAATCTTGTTTATTATCAGTATACAACAAAGTTGTTCCTGTGATTTTGACGCTGCTATCGCGTGAATTGCCAGTTTAGGAGAAAATTGATAGAACATGAGTATCAGATTATTCGTAATCTGCCGCTTTACGGACTCAAACGGAAAAGAAGAGCCAGGTCCGTAAATATGAGAACAAGATTACGGATTCAAACAGAAAAGAGTAGTCAAGTCCGTAAATGAGATAGCAAGATTACGTACTTAGAAAGAAAAGCTGTCTGCAATCCGTAAAAGTGAAAGAAATTTTACGTACTAAGAAAAGAAATCAAGATCCAGTCCGTAAAAACCAACTGATAACCTTATGAATTCAACCAGGTAAAGGTAAGCGATAATGTAAATGCGTTAGTTTTACAAAAAATATCAAAAAAATAAAAAAAGTACTTGACACACCGCCATGATTGTTATAGAATATATCTTGCGTTTGCGAGAGAAACAAAGCACAAATGCAAGAGATTAGCGAGGTGTGGCTCAGTTTGGCTAGAGCACCTGGTTTGGGACCAGGGGGTCGCAGGTTCGAATCCTGTCACCTCGATTTTGGGAAGAGTGGAAGAATTGAAGAGATGACGTGCAGGTGTAGTTCAATGGTAGAACACCAGCCTTCCAAGCTGGATACGTGAGTTCGATTCTCATCACCTGCTTTTTATATGTGTCTGTAGCTCAGTTGGATAGAGCAACGGCCTTCTAAGCCGTGGGTCGGGGGTTCGAATCCCTTCAGGCACATTTGTGGTGGGTATAGCGCAGCTGGTTAGCGCGCCAGATTGTGGCTCTGGAGGCCAAGGGTTCGAATCCCTTTATCCACCCTTGCGGAAACGCACTGCTTTTTTATATCAGTTGGATTCGTTGGGCTATCGCCAAGCGGTAAGGCACAGGATTTTGATTCCTGCATTCGCCGGTTCGAATCCGGCTGGCCCAGATTTTTCATCAAGTGATATTACATCACTGATAAGGGGTATTAGCTCAGTTGGTAGAGCACTTGACTTTTAATCAAGTTGTCGGGGGTTCAAATCCCCCATGCCTCAGTATTTTGTAAAGTCTCTGAAAGCCTTTAGAATAAAGGATTCAGGGATTTTTTTTTCTTGAAAAAATAAACGCCCACAGGAATTTTCCCTGCAGGCGTTTTATTTTTACAGCATGATTATGAAAAGCTTTAGTTCTTCCCCTTAATAACCGGTGAAATCCTCTTGTAGATCAGGAAAGTGATCAGCACGTCTATCATACCCTTTACAAAGGTGAAAGGCATATTGAAGCAGCAGATGGACTGCTCGACGGAGTGCATTGAAGGGATGATGGCCTGGTAAGCGGCAAGGATCGCATCCTTCGGCATGAACTTGTAGTAAACAGGATATACGAGAAAGATGTTCGATGGAATGCTTACAAGCGCCATGATGATGGCACCGGCAAAGGATGCGATTACGGCACCCTTTTTATTTTTGTTGAATTTGTAGATGAAACCGGCGACAGCAACAAAGACTGCGCCAAGGATGAAGTTTGAGAGCTCACCGACACCGCCTGATGAAGAAAGAGGCAGGTGGAGCAGATTTTTGATAAGCTCAATCAGGATGCCGTAGAGAGGACCCATTGCAAAGGAACCTATCAGTGCCGGAAGATCTGAGAAATCGAATTTGATGAAGACCGGCATTATGAATGGAACAGGAAGCTCGATAAGCTGAAGAACAAAGGCACAGGCAGATAAAACACCGGTAACAGCGATAAATCTTACCCGTCTCCTGGTAGGACTGCCAGTAGATGAATTGGAAAATGACATAAAAAACTCCTTTTAATTATGAATATATTGTAAAAATTTAATAAATCTGATAGAATAATATGATGTGAGTCATATCACACATTCATAACATTATATGAATAAAAGCAATCGATGTCAACCATATTGTTACAGTGGGGTTATACGGTTTAATGCCAAAACAGAAGTTAAAAATAGGGGATATGCTCCTGAATGCAGGAGTAATTACTGAGGAACAACTGAATCAGGCACTTAAGTATTCAAAGGACCAGAGAGAAAAAGGCAATCCAAAGAGACTTGGAGACTGCCTTCGTGATCTTGGATTTGTAGATGATAAGCAGGTGGCAGAGGCACTTGCTTCCCAGATGAATCTTCAGCTCGTAGATCTTCAGGGTTTCAGCATGAGCAAGGAGATGCTAAAAATCGTTCCAGGATCTACACTCAGAAAGCACTCGGTTCTTCCGATAGGTTACGATCCGAAGGATCCACAGGCTATTTTTCTTGCGATGGCAGACCCACTCGACATCACAGCAGTAGATGATGTCGAGATCATATCTAACTGCCGTGTCGAGCCGTGTGTAGCTACACAGACAGAGATTCAGGCTATTCTCGACAGATATTTCGGAAGCGAAGAGGCTATGTCAGCCGCCGAGAAATTCTCTAAGTCGAGAGCGGACAGAAACAAGGAAGAGCGTGAAGAGCAGGCAAGAGCGGAGAGAGAGCTTTCGAATGCACCTATCGTACAGCTTGTTCGTTCCATAGTAGAGCAGGCCGTTCGTTCGAGAGCTTCGGATATTCATATAGATGCACTTGAGAGGGAAGTTCGAATCAGATTCAGAATCGATGGTGTTCTTGTAGAAAAGCTTCGCTATGATATCTCAATTCTTCCAGCACTATCCACCCGAATAAAAATCATCTCAGGCCTCGACATCTCTGAGAGACGAAGACCGCAGTCAGGACGAATGACAGCTGTGGTTGATAATGTCGAGTACGATATCCGAGTTGAAATCCTGCCGACCTCATTCGGTGAGAAAATCGTTATGCGACTTACCAGAGCAAATGCCCTGACTAGAGATAAGTCAGAGCTCGGTATCCAACCGTATGAGATGAAAAAGTTCAACAGGATCTTAAAGCACCCGAATGGAATCATCTTAGTTACCGGACCTACTGGTTCAGGAAAGTCAACTACACTTTATACGGCACTCGCAGAGCTTAATACACCGGAGGTTAATATCCTTACAGTAGAGGACCCGGTCGAGGCAAATGTACCTGGAATCAACCAGGTACAGGTAAACACTAAGGCTGGACTTACCTTTGCATCAGCCCTCAGATCATTCCTTCGACAGGACCCTGATATCATAATGGTAGGAGAGATCCGTGATGCCGAGACAGCGCAGATAGCCGTTCAGGCATCTATCACAGGACATCTCGTAGTAAGTACAGTCCATACGAACAGCTCGGCAGCTACAATCACCCGACTTGAGGATATGGGAATTGAGTCATATCTGCTTGCTGATTCTATTACAGGAATCATAGCACAGCGTCTTGTAAGGCGACTCTGCCCGAGCTGTAAGGAGACACGACTTGCGACGGATGTTGAGATGAAGCTTTTAGGCCATCCTGGTGAAAAGCCTAGAAAAATCTGCGTACCTCATCCGGGAGGCTGCCCCAGGTGTGGAGGCACAGGGTACTATGGACGAATTGGTATCTATGAGATCATGGAGATGACAAGCCATCTGAAGGAGATCGTTTCTAAAAGCCTTGGTACAAAAGAGCTGGAGGATGAGGCCAAAAAAGAGGGACTGAGGACTCTCCGTGATAACGCGGCAGAATATGTACTCGAGGGAGTAACTTCGATTCAGGAGATGCTTAAGGTCGCTACAGTGGAAACTGATGACATCGTTCTCTGATAAAAATAAAAGTAAAACGCTTGTAAAATAAACTCCTATATGATATACTGCAAATAATTAAAATTTTCTAAACTTAATAGAAAAGAGAGAAGAGGAAATGATTACAGAATTTGATGAACTGGTAGTAAAAGCCAAGGATGTGAATGCCTCCGATATCCATATCGGAGTAGGACAGGCACCGTGCCTTCGAGTAGATGGCCGTGTAACACCGCTTGGAGAAGAAAAGTACGGTCCTAAGGAAATGGCCTCGATTTTGGACAAAATGCTGACAGTCGAGCAGGCAAGGGATCTTAAGGAAATCGGTGAAATCGATATGCCTTACTCTATTCCTGGTGTAGCCCGACTCCGTGTTAATGTCTACAGACAGAGAGGTACCTACGCTGTAGCAGCCCGACTCTTAAATCCTACGATCCCGAAGCCGTCAGACCTTGGAATCCCGCAGTCGGTCGTTAAGTGCTGTGATAAGAAGAGAGGTATGATACTTTTCACAGGTCCTACTGGTTCCGGTAAGTCTACCTCGCTGGCATCTCTTATCGACTATGTAAATGAGAAATACCCATACCATATCATCACTTTCGAGGACCCTGTCGAGTATCTTCACAGACATAAGAAGTCTATAGTCCACCAGAGAGAGGTTGGAACAGATACCAGGTCATACGCAGCAGCGCTTAGAGGTGCCCTTCGTGAGGACCCTGATGTAATACTCGTAGGAGAGATGAGAGACCTGGAGACTATTTCACTTGCCTGTACCGCAGCTGAGACCGGACATCTCGTATTCTCGACCCTCCATACAGTTAGTGCCGTAGATACAGTAAACCGTATCATCGATGTATTCCCGCCTCATCAGCAGTCGCAGATAAGAACACAGCTTGCAGATATCCTTGAGTGTGTAGTCGCAGAGCAGCTGCTCCCGAGAATAGAGGGAAAGGGCCGTATCGGAGCCTTCGAGGTAATGCTCGGAAATATGGCTATCAGAAACTATATCCGTGAAGGAAAAACCTTCCAGATTACATCGACTATGCAGACTTCCCGTGCACAGGGAATGATCACGATGGACGAGTATCTCCAGCAGCTGTATAATAACGGAGAGATAAGCCGTGACTCGGCTATCCGCTTTGCCCGTGATAAGGTCGCACAGGAAACGAGACTGATGGGATGAATATTTTTAAACGAACTGCAAAAAGACTTGATATTATTGCACATTCACAGAGTGCAGGTGAGTTCTTTGATAATATTACGGATAATACCTTTGACTGTATAGCAGCTTTGCCAATACTGCTTTGGCTGCTGCATATGGTAAGTGTCTTAGGATCAGCTATATATCTGAAATTTCGTGTTTTTATTCTTCGGCACTATCCACTAGATATTAAGGCTATGCTTCCTTCTATACTTTTATGCTATGTGATAATGCTTGTGATCCTCATTGGTAAAAGTATACGTTCTGGGAAGAAATTCAAGGACAGCCTGAAAGATAATCCAGTCTATATACTTTTTTTTATAGCAATGGTCTGGATGCTGATAGCAGTTATAGTAGATGGCTGGACTGATATCACACTTTTAGGAGATAAGAACAGATACGAAGGTATTCTCTCATACTGGGGATATATAGCAGTACTGTTCTTTTCTGGAAGCCTGATAAAGAATGATAAGGTTAAGAGGTTTTTGGCAGATGTCACACTGACGCTTTCATTGGCGGTTTTTGTATATGCACTTTGGCATTATTATTATTTCAGGCCATTAATTGATATTTCTACAAATGAAGAATATCCGACAGCAGTATTTATCCAGTTTAACCACTATGGATACTACCTGGCAGTGAACGTGATGCTTGCTGCGATGCTTTTTGTGGTATCGAGGACACTTAAGAGAAAGGTGTTCTATCTGATCTGCTTTGTCGCGAATACAGTAATGCTAAACCTCAATGAGACGTTCGGTGCATGGCTTGCCTGTGCGATAGGTTTTATTTTCACTCTTATAGCCTTTGCGATAAAGGATAAGAAGCTGAACCTCAGGGCATTGGCAGTGTTCATCGCGTATTTAGCTGTGACAGTGGTGATGTCACTTATGGGACATGGCCAGCTGAATGATCTGTTCCAGTTCTTTGGTGACGTAAAGGAAGTGGCATCGGATTCCTCTGGAGCAAATAATGCTGGAACCTCTCGCTGGGCACTCTGGAAGGCGACAGTGAGGTTTATTAAGGAGCGACCACTGTTTGGCTTCGGCATAGAGGGAATAGATGACAGGCTTAATGCAGCAGCTGGAGCGTCGAGAACCCACAATGAGTATCTACAGTACGCTGTGACCTTTGGTATCCCGGAGGCTATAGCCTACACAGCAGGCTGTATTGGAGCCTTTGTACGAAACCTTAGGAGAAGGAAGCTCTTATCAGGTGTAACACTTGCCTGTCTAACAGTGGCGTTTACTTACATGATTTCAGCCTGCTTTGGTATTACGCTGTATAACACTACACCTTATTTCTTTATTTTCCTGGGATTAGGATACAGGAGTGTAAGGAACAGAAAAATGATCTGATATCATTATTGGATTTCAGTATTAGAATTGAGTATCAATGTATCAAAGCAAATACAAAAAAAATAAAATTTTTGTTTACAAAGTTTTTATTTTGTGGTAGTATTTGTTTATAGAATCTTAATAATTTATTGAGGGACTACAGTTGGGAAGTTATAATTACACAGTCATTGGAAAAGACGGAAAGCAGAAAAAGGGAACGCTTGAGGCCGATTCGAGAGATCTGGCAGTTGGAGAGCTGAAGGTCGAGGGTGATACGATAATTGCTCTTGAGGAGGCCAGTGCGCTGAATGCGAATATCTCTCTTGATATCGGAGGAAAGCCTAAGCCTCGTGATATGTCGGTTTTCTGCCGACAGTTTGTATCTATCGTAGATGCCGGAGTTCCTGTTATATCGGCACTTCAGATGCTCTCTGAACAGACGCAGAATAAGAGGCTTCGGGAAGCAATAGTCGACTGCAAGAAGGCTATCGAAAAGGGATCGACCCTGGCTGATGCTATGAGAGCTCATCCGGATATATTCTCCAGAATTTTTGTTACTCTGGTTGAAGCTGGTGAGCAGTCAGGTTCCCTGTCGAAGTCGTTTGACAGAATGGGAAAGCAGTTCGAGAAAGAGCACACTTTAAAGGCTCTTGTAAAAAAGACTTCTATTTACCCGATAATCCTTATTTCGGTTACGATTGTGGTCGTTATCATTATGCTGACCTTCGTAGTACCTACCTTTAAGGACATGCTTGAAAGTCTTGATACACCGCTTCCAGGTATTACTATTTTTGTGTTGAATCTGTCAAATGGATTGAAGAAATACTGGTATATAGTAGCTTCGGTTGTAGCTTTACTAATTATCGGCTATCAGTCAGTTAAGCATAATCCTGCTGGCAGAGAGTTCCTCGATAAGAATCAGCTGAAGATTCCAAGGGTCGGAGATTTGAAGACTAAGGAGAACGCAGCGGCTTTTACCAGAACTCTTGCTACGCTTCTCGCAACAGGTATTCCGATGATGGAGGCACTTGCTATCACTGCCGGAACTCTTTCGAACGTGATGTTTGAAAAGGCAGTAATGGCAGCAAGGGACGCTGTATCGATGGGTTCGAACCTTTCGATGCCACTTAAGGATTCAGCAATTTTCCCTCCACTGGTTTATCATATGATAAGCATCGGAGAGAGCACCGGTGATATCGACGGAATGCTGGACAAGGTCGCTGACTACTACGACGAAGAGGTTAAGGAAGCTACAGAGCAGCTGATGGCTATGCTCGAGCCACTTATCATTATCCTCCTGGCATTCGTAGTTGGAACTATAATCATGAGTGTCATGATGCCTATGGCTTCTATGTACAACGCACTCGACAAGGCCTGATATCAGACCGTTAAAGCAGTTATCAAGGCGCTGCAGGGGGCGCCTGATTATAAAACAAACACACAAAAGGAGATCGAAAATGAAGAATTTACTCGCAAAGAAAGTAAAGAAGAACAACAAGGGCTTCACTCTCGTAGAGCTCATCATCGTAATCGCTATCATCGCTATCCTTGTAGCTGTACTTGCACCTAACTATGTAAAGTACGTTGACAGATCCAGATGGTCATCAGATAGAAACGACTGCGAGTCATTACTTAGTGAGATTAAAACTGGTATTATCGATGTGCAGAATGATGGTAAATCTGTAAAATCATTTACAATTAATGTAACATCTTCAGGTATTGATGACCCGTCTTTATCTGGTAATACTGACTTAGTAACTGAGCTTAGCTCTGCTGATGCTCACTGGACAGATGTTAAAGTAAAGCATAAGAATCCACAGTCACTTCCAGGTGAGACGACGACAAAGGCTTATACTACATTTTCAATTACTTATGCTGAATCTTCAGGTAAAGTAAATAGTGAGTGGAAGTAATTAATTATTTATAAGTGCTTTATTATTAACAATATATGAGTATCTGTAATTTAATACTTTGATGTTCATATTTGTACTATATTTTGATTTCCCCGGTCCCCTGGCCGGGGAATTCTTCTAATCGGAAGTAGAACTGCAGGTATGAACCAGCTTCTTTATTTAATTGGGGTAAATTTGATAGAGTAGTTAATTGATAATTGCAGAAATGTTTAGATAAAGAATTGAGCTGTTTGAGATTTTAGAAGCTATGTAGAAGTGGACTTTTATTTTTTACTTGATTTTCAAGGCTGTGAGGGCAGGCTATGAATTCTTTTTGATATAGAGTTATCATTGCTTGAATTTTGAAGTAGTTATAATTTTTAAACAGTCTTTAAAGGAGGAAGGATTTGAGAAACGAACTTTCAGAAAGAGGGAACAAAAGGGATAATGGTTTTACACTTGTTGAGCTGATAATTGTAATAGCTCTGATAGGGATATTAGTGGCGGTTCTTACTCCAAACTATGTAAAGTATTTAGACAGGTCCAGGTGGGCATCTGACAAGAATGATTGTGAGAACCTGCTAAACGAGGTAAAAACTGCTGTAATTACTGTGGAGAATAATGGGGATGAAGTAAAGGATGGGCAGATAATTGTCAATTCAAAAGAAGTGGATAAATCAAAAATAGGAAGTAATGATAAGCTCATAGGACAGCTGAATAAACAGGATAAGAATTGGGACAAAATCCGTATGAAACACAAGATGCCTCATGTGCTTGGTGGTAATGAAGAGGATTCAGATAAGAGCCGCCGCGATAAGTATGTGATAACCCTAAGTGATGGTGGTGTCACAGGCGAATGGATTGAAGTAAAGAAAAATAATTCATGATATTTTTACTTTGAGTAGATAGTGGCGGCATTTATCAGCTATCGTTAGCTGTAAAATGTGTTCGTGTAACAAACTATGGATGTCGAGAATTGGGCTTGACATCCTTTATTTTTTCAAGTATAATTCATTTATGTGAAAGATGATATATAAAAATGTATTTATTTATCCGATCAACACTGTGCTCTGTGATATTCCTGTTTTGTGAGTCGTTTTTCTAAGGGCGAAAAGGATTGTGAAATCTGAAAACTACTTTCTACAATAAAGGGGAGGGTACGAATTGAATACTGAAATCACTAATGCCGTAGATGCAACAGACGATAAAGCTCAGTATGATGCCTGTGCTAAGAGACTGCTGGCAAATAAGAGTATTTTGGGTCATATCCTGGTGAATACCATTGACGAGTTTAAGGGAATGGTACCAGAAGAGGCTGAGAAATACATTGAGGGTGATCCTATTATCAGCGTAGTTCCGGTAGAACCTGGATTAACGAATGCTGAGAAAAAAGATTCATCGGGAAAACGATTGGTAGGTCTGAATACCGAGAGCTCTGAGATTAACGAAGGCTTGATCAGGTATGATATTATTTTCTATGTCCGAATGAGAGATGGTCTTTCACAGATTATTGCGAACATTGAAGCACAGAAAGACAATCCGAAGTCTTATAAGATTCTGAATCGGGCGATTTACTATGTGTGCAGGCTTATCTCGTCGCAGAAGGAACGGGATTTTGAAAATTCCAACTATGATGATATCAAGCAGGTTTACAGTATCTGGTTCTGTATGAACATGGACCACAACAGTCTTTGCCACATCAGTTTAACTGAAAGAGAATTGCTTGGGCCGTGTAATTGGGAGGGTAATCTCAACTTGCTTAATATTGTGATGGTTGGTATCACAAACGATATTCCGGAACGTGATAAGAACTTTGAACTTCACCGACTAATCAGCGCGTTACTGTTAGGGGTGTTTCATGAACGTATAACTGAATAACAGGATTTTTTGAAGAAGGCCAAATCTGGAGATTATACTCATACATATTCCAGAAATGGCCCTTTTCTTTTGCCTCCTAGTATATTATACTCTATGTAGGAGTACATTATACTCATACAGAAAGGAGGCACTTATGCCGAACAAGGTTTACCCTGAATGGGTTCAGAAACACAAAACAAAAGGTACTACGGTAAAGCGTGTAGGAGAAAATTATTATCTCTACAAGCATACTTCTAAACGTGTACAGGGAAAGAAAAATCCTGTTCCTGTTGACACCTACATTGGAAAGATTACAGAAGACGGTGTAGTTAAAGGTACACGCAAGAAAGTCAGCTCAGAAGATAAGGTAGAGGTAAAGGAGTTTGGATTTTCCCGCGCTGTTCAGATGCTTTGTCCTGTCGGATGGAAGAATGTTCTTGGAGACTCCTGGGAAAATGTCCTTGATAACATCATCGTGTTTTATTCGCCAGAAAGCTATATACGAAATGAAAAGGATATTGCCCCGATTGATGACAATGTTTATCTCGGCAATCAGAGAAGAATGCTGTCAACGAGGCTGTTCAGAGAATATGAGATAAATACAGATGATCTGAAGATCCTTTCTACGATCTATCTTGTTACGATAGGAAAGACCAGGATGCTGTCATGTATATCCGATACCCAGCAGGAACTGCTTGACCGGCTCGGCATAGAATTGGAGGTGTCCTAAGGATGTTTCCGCGCAGCGGTCACTCTATGATCTTGTCAGAACTATACCTGAATGCAGGTGTGGCAGAAAGACAAAGCATGATCAGACAGAAGTGATTGCATTGGTAATCCTTGGCGTGGCAGCCGGTAAGAACAGCTATCGGTGCATAAGACGATGGGCGAAGCATAATGAAAAAACGCTTGGAAAACATCTCAGTCTTTCGGGAGGGATACCATCGGTTGCAACGATCTCAAGGATAATGGGAAGCATAGACCAGGAGCTGTTTGTAGATCTGTTTACGGACTGGATGAGCAGGATCATAAATACAGGCGGCAGGCATATATCGGTAGATGGAAAAGGTCTCTGTGCTACAGCTCTTAAAGTTTATGGACAGAGAACACCATATATTCTTAATGCGGTTGATGTCGAAACAGCTCTCGTGGTAGGAGAGCTTCCAATACCTGAAAAGAAAAATGAGATAAGCAGTATCCCGATGCTTCTTGAGACATTAAATCTCAACAAGAGTCTTGTGACTATTGATGCGATTGGAACGAATAAGACAATAATAGGTGTCATAAAGGAACTCGGCGGTAATTTTCTGCTTCAGGTAAAACATAATAATCCTGAGCTATATGCGGAGATAGCCAGACTTTTTGAAACGCTGAATAGCGAACGTGATAATGAACCGGAGGAATTCAAAAAGAATTATGGCGATAATTACGATATGTATGAGAACTCCGAGGTAAACCGTGAAAGACATGAATACAGGAAGTGTGAATGTTACAGAGAAAAGGAAGAGATTAAAGCCTTTAAGCAGAAAATATCGTATATAGAATGTGTAGGGCAGCTGACATCTGTAAGGATAAACATTGCGCGTGATAAAGCAGGAAATGATGTATCTCCAGATCTTGCGGAGGTTATGCGAAGTACAAAAGGCAGTGATGAAGCTGATTCTGCAGTACAGAAGATAGGAATAATAACAGACTGTGTAATGGATGCAATGACGATGGCTGATTATAAGAGAAAACACTGGACAGTGGAAAACAGCCTGCATTATATCCTTGATGATACATATGATGAAGACCATAGTACTATACGTCGAGCCAAGACTGGGATGACAGTGGTAAGAAAAATTGCCTACAACATCATACGTCTGCTTATGCTGAAAACAGGGATCAAGAAATTTCGTGAGGTATATGATGAGGTTACTGCGGACTGGGAAATAGCTACGGACTATATTTTCAAGCCGGTTCCGGCCATCTGATCAAAAATCGCAGATCTGGCATATAGGGGTAATCTGCGCTTTTTTACAGGGAGAGATACATTTCAGGCACTATTTTCAACTTTTTTAAGAGAACTATATATAGTATGGCGACCAATCGACTAACAATATACGGAATTAAAGATAATATCCGCTTCATGAAACAGCCCTACGTTACTGTCTAGTGTATTGCCAAAACAGGAAAAACTGGATATAATAAAAGAATACAAAATTCCGATTAAAGAGGATATCAGAGAGGATGTGAATGTCATGTGTAATCTGAGCGAAGATGTTTGGGAAAAAGGTATGAAAAATGGTATGGAGAAAGGCGCTAAAACAGAAAGAGAAAAATTTATTCTAAATATGAATCAGAAGGGTTATACGTTAGATCAGATTGCAGATGTTGCGGGTATCAGTATTGATGATGTTAAGGCGGTTATCATGAAAAAAGAGCCTGCAATGGCATGAGGATATTTAGATTTTTTTTAGGATGCCGAGAAATGCGCTTGGCATCCTGTTTTTATATGGCTGGTTTCATATAATTGAACAATGATGCAGAAGAGTGATGAATTATGACAGTAAGTGATAGAATATTTATGAAGATGGAAGAACTCTCTATGACCCAGAAGGAGTTTTCTGAAAAGACCGGTATTTTGCAAAGCACGATCAGCGAGTGGAAAAAGAGAAAGACAAGTCCGTTGTCTGATAAAATCATGCCAATCTGTAATGTGCTTGGAGTGACTCCCGAATGGCTTTTGGAGGGTGATGATACATCGTATTATACTGTGAAGAAGGATACAGATGCGGGAAGACTTATGGCAGATTATCAGAAATTAGATCCACATTTTCGTGAGAGGATTCTGGGATATGCAGAGGCTATTATCGCAATGAATCAAGCTGATTCAATCTATTAGGATAATTATAATGGACTATTATCCACTTACGTGCTATAATCTCTCCCATGAGCATTAGAATAGATCAGATCAAAATAAAGCCGGAGCATGACAGCCGCGAGTTTCTTATGAGAGAGGTGGCTGGGCGGCTTCATATATCAGAAAAAGACATCACGGACCTTCGCATCTTAAAGAAATCAATTGATGCGAGGAAAAAGCCTGATGTCTTTTTGTTGTATCAGGTGGCGGTTGATGTAAGCTGCGATGAGAGCCAGCTCCTTAGGAACCGCCGTATCAAAAATATTTTTCCCTATAAAGAAAACAGGTATCAATTAAAAAGAGTTGTCAATGCAGATCAGAAGAATCGTCCTGTAATAGTAGGACTTGGGCCTGCTGGGCTTTTTGCTGGGCTGATTCTTTCTGAAGCAGGACTTTGTCCGATAATAATTGAACGTGGTAAGCCTGCGTCAGAGCGAAGAGAAGATGTTGAGAGGTTTTTCAAGACCGGTGTCTTGAAACCTGACTCGAATGTGCAGTTCGGTGAGGGCGGTGCCGGTACTTTTTCAGATGGGAAGCTCAATACTGGTGTGCATGACAAGAATGGCAGGAACCACTTTGTTCTCGAGACCTTCGTCAAGTATGGTGCTCCGTCTGAAATTCTCTATGAGGCTAAGCCTCATATCGGAACTGACAGGCTGATAGAGGTTGTTTCGAATATCAGAAAAGCCATTATCGAGAAGGGTGGAGAAGTCAGATTTAATACGAAGATGACAAGACTTTGTGTGGAGAATGGTCAGGTCACAGGAATTATTACTGAACGGACACCTGAGACTTTTGGCAAATCAAATGATACACGTAATTATATTTCAGTTGATGCTACATTACAGGAATCAGATAATCCGCAGATTGAGTCGGATTTTCAGAAATCAGATGATTCTTGTGTTTCTAATTCTGCAGAGTTTATAGATACGGACACTGTGATACTCGCTATCGGTCACTCGGCTCGTGATACTTTTCGCATGCTTTACGACGAAAAGATTCCTATGAGCGCGAAGCAGTTCGCTATGGGATTTCGAATCGAGCATCCGCAGAGCTTTATCAATGAGTCACAGTACGGCAGAGAGGCTGCTAAGTATCTGCCGGCGGCTCCATATAAGCTTGCGTATTCGAAGGGTGCAAGGGGAGTCTATTCATTCTGTATGTGTCCGGGAGGATATGTAGTAAATGCTTCTTCTGAGGCAGGTCATCTCGCAGTTAACGGAATGAGTAACTATGGCCGAGACTCGGCAAATGCGAATTCGGCTATTGTGGTAGCTGTTGGTGCAGGTGAGTATGATATGGATGATCCACTCGGTGCCATCGAGTACCAGAGAAGCATAGAGAAGAAAGCCTATGACCTCTGCCAGGGGAAAATTCCGCAGCAGCTCTATGGGGATTTCAAGGATAACAGGGAAAGCAAATCATATGGTGATTTCGAGTCGCTGACTAAAGGCGCTCATGCCTTTGCGAATCTTCGTGGTATTTACTCGCATGAGATCGAGAGAGCTTTTATCGATGGTATGGATTATTTCGATAAACGAATCCATGGTTTTGCGAGGTATGATGCGATTCTAAGTGGCGTAGAAAGCCGAACATCCAGCCCAGTACGTATACCACGTGACGATACTTTTCAGTCTTCTATTCATGGTTTATATCCATGTGGAGAGGGCGCCGGTTACGCAGGAGGTATCACATCGGCTGCAATCGATGGAATCAAGGTCGCAGAGGCAGTAATTGGTCCTGATGCTGATGAATTCTGAGACTCTCTTGTCCTTAATTCCGTACCAAATGTTGTTTTTTGCTAGATGGTACGGAAAGCAAGAGAAAATTCGTGGTGGAATTCCGTACCTGAAGATAGAAAAAGCTAGTTGGTACGGAAATCAAGAGAAAACAAGCTGCGGAATTCCGTACCAAATGGCTTGAAATGTTAAATGGTACGGAAATCAAGAGAAAACAAGCTGTGGAATTCCGTACCAAATGCTAGAAAATGTTAAATGGTACGGAAATCAAGAGAAAACAAGCTGTGGAATTCCGTACTAAAAGGCTTGAAATGTTAAATGGTACGGAAAACAAGAGATAACGAGCAACAAATTTCCGTACCATATACTAAAAAATGTCAAATGGTACGGAAATTATGTCATTTCAGGCGGGAGGCTTCCGTACCAAACGTCAAAAAGTGCGAAATGGTACGGAAACGGGGCGAAATTATAGTAACTTCTGGCTTCGCGAAGCCCGGAAAGAGACTTGGCATTTAAAAATCTGAGTGTAAGATGTTCAAAATGACTAATGGATAGCTGTGTGAAGTTATAGTAACTTCTGGCTCCGCGAAGCCCGGAGAGATGCCGGGCGTTTGAAAACTTTTGAGTATACAAAGCAAATGGGTTATAATACATTGCTATGAGAGAGATAAAAGAATTAGACCAAAGCGTAATTGATAAAATAGCCGCTGGAGAGGTAGTCGAACGTCCTGCCTCTGTAATAAAAGAACTTACAGAGAATGCGATTGACGCTGGAGCTACCGCTATCTCTGTAGAGATAGAGGGCGGCGGCATAGATTTGATCCGCGTTACAGATAACGGAAGCGGGATTCCGGAGGATCAGATAGAAACGGCATTCCTAAGACACGCTACAAGTAAGCTTCGCACAGCTGAGGAACTCAGTTCTATTGGTTCGTTAGGCTTCAGGGGTGAGGCACTTTCCTCTATAGCAGCTGTCTCAAAGGTTGAAGTCTTTACGAAGACAGAGGATGAGATAGCAGGCTGCCATTATATAATTGAGGGTGGCAAAGAGGTAGAAAAGCAGTCAAAGGCATCGCCGGATGGCACTACCTTTATAGTCAGGTCACTTTTTTACAATACCCCGGCTAGAAGAAAATTCTTAAAGAGTCCTACGACAGAGGGCAACTACATCAGAGACCTCTTAGAGAAGCTCGCCTTATCACACCCGGATATAGCGTTTAAGTTTCGTGCGAACAGGGCGGATAAGTTCGTTACAGTAGGTGACGGAAAGCTTCTTGACGCGGTTTACTGCGTCTATGGCAGGTCTATAGCAAATCACCTGATCGCTGTAGACAGCTACGAGGAGGGAATCCATATCGCGGGTTTCCTGGGGAAGAGCGAGCTGAACCGCGGAAACCGGACGATGGAGATTTTCTTTGTAAACCAGAGGCTCGTAAAAAGTAAGCTGCTTTCTAAAGCACTCGAGGCAGGTGGAGAGGGCTTCGTGATGAAGCATCAGTATCCGTTTGCGATACTTTTCTTAGATTTTGATACCGCGCTAGTAGATGTAAACGTCCATCCAACGAAGCAGGAAGTCAGATTCTTAGATGAGCCACTTGTCTATAAGCTTGTTTCAGAGACAGTCCATAGCGCCTACTCAGGTGGAGATACGGTAAGAGATACCTCGGATTTAGATAATGCAGTGAAGTCAGATACAACAGACTTCGTGAACAAGGCACAGGGACAGAAGTCGTCTGATTACGCGAACAAAAATCTGGGAGGGAAGTCGTCTGATTATTCTAAGTCGGCACCAGAGCCTTTCGAAAAAGAGAGACTTTCGCAGATAAAGGAAGCAATCACCCATCAGATAGCGAACGATTCTCCATATGAGAGAAAGTATGACAGAAACAGAGTTGACAGGTTCCTCTCGGAGAGAAGGAGCACACTTCCGGAGGGAACTCCAAATGGAACCAATGCTGGAATAACGGCAGGAGGAAGTCCAATCGGCACCAATACTGGAGCTGCCGCAGGCACAAGTCCAAATGGCACCCCATCTGGCAATTTCCCAGTTGGGAATCCATACGACAAGCCTGCTGCCGTTGAGGACGACAGCGCCTTTGACGCGCCAATGCGCAAAGAGACGATTGGAAAGCAGTATGAGCAGACTGCCTTTATCTCGAAGGAGTCTGCGATAAACCACAGGCTTATCGGGCTTGCGTTTGATACCTACTGGATATTTGAGTATAACTACGCTCTTTTCTTAGTAGATCAGCACGCGGCACACGAGAAGGTCAACTACGAGAGGCTGATGCGCCACCTGAAGGACCGTGAAATGACGTCTGAAATGATATCGCCGTCAATCGTAATAAGCCTGACAAGACAGGAAAAGGAAAGCGTTTTTGACCATATAGACGCGTTCGAGGACCTGGGATTTAGAATTTCGGATTTTGGTGAAAATGAGGTAGCTCTCGAGGCTGTACCGGGAAATCTGCTTGATATCGACCCGAGAGAGCTCTTTACGAATGTGCTTCAGGGAATAGATGACTGGAGCAGGGAGAAGGTCCCGCAGATAGTCCGTGAAAAAATAGCCTCGATGTCATGCAAGGCTGCTGTCAAGGGAAATCAGCCGATTTCTGCTACAGAGATGGATAATCTCTTTATGGAAATGATGCAGGCCGACGAGCCTTATCACTGCCCACACGGCAGACCGACAGTTGTGCGGATTTCAAAGGAAGAGCTGGACAGACGATTTAGAAGGATAGTGAACTGATGTCAGAATTATCTCCTATGATGCAGGAGTATCTAAATACAAAGGAACAGTATAAGGACTGCATACTTTTCTACAGGCTCGGTGATTTTTACGAGATGTTCTTTGATGACGCGAAGCTCGTCTCAAAGGAGCTAGACCTTACGCTTACAGGAAAAAACTGCGGATTAGATGAGAGGGCGCCGATGTGCGGCGTCCCGTTTCATGCTGTAGACACTTATCTGACGAAGCTCGTAAGAAACGGGCATAAGGTCGCCATCTGTGAGCAGCTCGAGGATCCGAAGGAGGCAAAGGGGCTCGTAAAGCGCGGTGTCATTAGGATAGTTACCCCAGGAACTGACCTCTCGAGTGGCGAAAGTGACGGCTCGAATAACTACATCGCGGCCATCTACAAGGACAAGAAATCATACGGCCTTGCCTTTGCCGATGTATCAACCGGGGATTTCTATACGACAGAGACCTCAGACATGTCGAAGGTTATAGACGAGGTGCAAAAGTACGATCCGTCTGAGTTTATCTATAACAGCGCGTTCAGTGATGAACAGCCGGATTTTATATCTGACGAGACAGCAAAGAAGAAGCTCTGCTCAGAGGCAGACAGGTCTTATTTTTTAATGGAAAATGCTGAGGACGTGCTTAAGCGACACTTCAAGGTGTATTCAACCGCGGCCTTAGGACTAGATGGAACTCCGGCTTCGCTTATAGCAAGCGGAGCGCTTACCGCCTACCTCCTCGATACGCAGATGAACGACCTCTCGCATATGAACGAGATCCACCCGTACTCAATCGGCAGGTACTTAGTCATCGATCATTCGACATACAGGAACTTAGAGCTTACCGAGACGATGCGTGAAAAGGAAAAGCGTGGCTCACTTCTCTGGGTCCTTGACCACACGAAGACAGCGATGGGAGCAAGAAGGCTTAAGAATATGATAGAGCATCCTCTGCTTGATGTCGCAGAGATAAACGGAAGGCTTGACGCTATAGATGAGCTGAGTGCGTCGATGGTAGACAGAGAAGAGATAAGAGAGTATCTGTCAGGAATCTATGACCTGCTGCGCCTTCTTATGAAATTCTCATATAAGAGCGCAAATCCGAGAGACCTATTGGCATTTAAGGATTCTATAAAGCCGTTAGGCCCTATAAAGAATATCCTTTCTGGATTTAACTCATCTCTCCTTAAGAAACTTGCGGATGAGATAGACCCGATGGAAGATTTAAGAGATCTTCTGGAGGCTGCGATAGATGAGGATGCGCCAGCGACGGTTCACGATGCGGGAATCCTGAAGGATGGCTTTGATGAGGAGGCCGATAAGCTTCGCAAGGCGAAGACAGACGGAAAACAGTGGCTTTCAGACCTCGAGGCAAAGGAGAGGGAGCGCACCGGGATCTCGAAGCTAAAGATCAAGTATAACAAGGTCTTCGGATACTTCATCGAGGTAAGCAATGCTTATAAGGACAGCGTTCCGGACGACTACATCAGAAAGCAGACCTTAGTAAACGGCGAGAGGTTCTACACGAGTGAGCTGAAGGAACTTGAAAATACAATCCTTGGCGCACAGGATAAGCTCGTATCCTTAGAGCATGAGATATTTGATCAGATCCTTGAAAAACTAAACGACTCCGCCATAAGAATCCAAAAGACTGCTGAGGCCATAAGCCTTTTAGATGTCTTAGCCTCAGTTTCTGATGTCTCACAGAAGAATCACTACGTAAGGCCTCACATAAATGAAAATGGCGTCATAGATATAAAGGGCGGCCGTCACCCGGTTGTTGAAAAAATGATTCCTGACGGATCGTTTATCGCAAATGACACCTATCTGGATGATGAGGATTTCTCAACAGCTATTATCACAGGCCCGAACATGGCAGGTAAGTCGACATATATGAGGCAGACAGCGCTAATAGTTCTTATGGCTCAGTGCGGCTTTTTCGTGCCGGCCGATTCAGCTGATATCGGAATCTGCGACAGGATTTTTACAAGAGTAGGTGCAAGCGACGACTTAGCGAGTGGCCAGTCGACCTTTATGGTAGAGATGAACGAGGTCGCCAATATCCTTAAGAATGCTACGAAAAAGAGTCTTGTTATACTCGATGAGATAGGACGTGGAACCAGCACCTTTGACGGCCTCTCAATCGCGCAGGCGGTAGTAGAATATGTAACCGACAAGGATAAGATAGGCGCTAAAACCTTATTTGCGACGCACTACCATGAGCTTACCTCACTTGAGGGAAGGCTTCCAGGCGTGCACAACTACTGCGTCGCGGTAAAGGAAGAGGGAAAAGATGTTACTTTTCTTAGAAAAATAGTTCCCGGCGAGGCCGACAGAAGCTACGGAATCGAGGTAGCAAAGCTGGCTGGTGTGCCGGCTCCGGTACTGCGCCGCGCCAGAAATATCTCAAAGAAACTTGAGAGAGAGGACTTCGAGAACAAGGCTTCATCAAAGAAGGCCGATGAAAATATCGAGGGCCAGATCTCATTTGCGGATATTTTTAAAGAGCCTGAAGAACCTAAAGATGACGGCAGAAAAGACGAATTTGTAAACGAGATAAAGAGCATAGATGTAAACAGCATGACGCCTATCGAGGCGATGAACAAGCTATTTGAACTGAAGGAAAAAGCAGATGGAATTGATTGACTTTTACAAAGAGGCAGGAATTGATAAAGAGGTCTTTGAATACGGAAAAAAGGCCGAGGAGAAGCTTAAGGACAGATTTGCACGAATCGATGAGATGGCAGAGCTTAATCAGATAAAGGTTCTCTCAGCTATGAGAAAAGAGAGAGTCTCATACGACTGTCTCAACGGCACGACCGGCTACGGTTATGGAGACGTAGGCCGTGATACCCTTGAAAAAGTATATGCCGATGTCTTTCATGGGGAGGATGCCTTAGTCCGTCCACAGATTACCTGCGGAACTCACGCTATAGCTTTGGCACTTTTTTCGAATCTCAGGCCTGGCGATACTTTTTTATCAATCGCAGGTAAGCCATACGATACGCTTGACGATGTGATAGGCATTAATCCGTGCCCGGGCTCACTCGCTGAGTACGGAGTCAGATACGCTCAGGCTGACTTAAAACCAGACAGTTCTTTTGATTTTGACGCTATAAGGAATGCAATAGATGAGCACACTAAGGTCGTAGAGATTCAGCGTTCAAAAGGCTATGCCACGAGAAAGTCATTTTCAGTTGACGAGATTGGAGAAGCTATCCATTTTGTAAAGAGCATAAAGCCTGATGTCCTCGTATTCGTAGATAACTGCTACGGCGAGTTCGTAGAGGATAAGGAGCCGCTTGAGGTCGGAGCTGATTTTATGGCAGGAAGCCTTATCAAAAACCCTGGCGGCGGCCTTGCTCCTATAGGAGGCTATATAGTAGGTAAATCAGAGTGCATCGAAAACGCTGCAAACCGTCTGACTTCACCGGGACTGGGACGTGAGGTTGGTGCCTCTCTTAATGCTATGCGTGATTTCTATCAGGGATTTTTCCTGGCTCCTACTGTGACGGCAGCAGCTGAGAAGGGTGCAATTCTTGCGGCTGAAATCTTCGAGGGGTTGGGATATAAGTGTGTTCCTAAGGCTGATGAGGACAGACACGATATAATCCAGGCTGTTGAGCTTAAGACTGCAAAGGCTCTCTGTGCCTTTTGTGAGGGGATCCAGGCAGCTTCTCCTATCGACAGCTATGTAAAGCCTGAGCCGTGGGATATGCCTGGATACTCTGATAAAGTCATAATGGCAGCAGGTACCTTTGTGAGCGGAGCTTCAATCGAGCTCTCAGCTGATGGACCATTAAGAGAACCATATGCAGCCTATTTCCAGGGAGGACTTACGTACCCTCATGCCAAGCTTGGAATCCTTATGGCACTTCAGTATCTCGTAAATGCCGGCGAAATTTCGTTGAAATAACGAGATGAATGTGGTATTCTTTTAATGTATGCGTTTGTGTCCGTTCAGAAAGAGAACGGAGACAAAAATGAAAGAAAATCAATGGATCAGTGATGTCGATCCACAGTCAAAGGCCAGGGACTTTGGTATCGAATCTCTTACAGATGCTGAGCTTTTAGCACTTGTATTAAGAAACGGTACAAAAGAGAAGAATGCCCTGGAGGTCGCTAAGGATGTGCTTTCAGGCTCAGAGGGCTTCTATTCTTTAATGGAGGCAGGCCGTGAGGATTTCCTCGCATTCGATGGCATTGGAGAGGCAAAAGCCTGTCTTCTTATGGCTGTAGCTGAAATCGCGAAACGTGCTTACACGCAGAGACGGACGGCTTCTATTCAGATAGAAAGCCCTAAGCAGGCTGCAGATTATGTGATGCAGCTCCTGCGTTATGAGAAGCAGGAATATGTGATGATGCTGCATCTCGATACGAGGCTTCATGTACTTGGAAAGGATGTACTTTTCATAGGAACCCTGGACCAGTCGATGTTTTCGACCAGGGAGCTTTTCTGCTCGGCACTTAAAGCCAGGGCAGCGCAGGTGATACTTTTTCACAATCACCCGAGCGGAGATCCGTCGCCTAGTGAATACGACATCATGGTTACGAAGAAGACTAAGGAGGCCGGAAGGCTTCTTGATATACCTCTTTCAGACCACATAATCATTGGGGATTTTACGTACTACAGCTTCAGGGAGCACGGGCTCCTAGACTGAGGCAGTTTCAGGAGGAAAAAATGACTAACGGTTACGGAATCGATATGGGCACGGGCAATCTTAAGATCTACAGCCGTGCATCGGATACAGTAACTCTGCAGAAAAATACTATCGCCATAGTTGAGGGAAACCAGATGTATGCTTACGGTGACGAAGCTTACTCTATGTATGAGAAGGCACCTGAGAACATCGAGGTCTCTTTTCCTATAGTTGGCGGTGTCATAGCTGATTTCGATAATATGCAGACAATGCTTCTTGAGGTCTTAGCAAAGAACATTGACGCAAAACTTAAAGGCTCAGATATAGTTATAGCTGTTCCTACGGATATCACAGAGGTCGAAAAGAAGGCTTTCTATGATATGTTCGCAAAGACAAGGATCAAGGCAAAGAGTATAAGACTCTGCGAGAAGCCGCTTGCAGATGCCCTGGGACTCGGCATTGATATAACAGAGCCTACAGGTGTTATGGTTGTAGATATGGGCTGTGATACCACCGAAATTTCTGTTATTTCTCTTGGAGGACTTGTACTTTCAGAGCTCCTTCCATATGGCGGAAATAATCTCGACGATTCCATAGTTACCTACATGAAGCGCAGGTATAACCTCGTTATCGGCAGAAAGACCGCAAAGATGCTTAAAGAGAAGATTGGCCGTGCGGTTGAGGCCGAGGAGGGCGCCACACCAGAGAACATTACGATAGTAGGCCGTGATATAGTAAGTGGTCTTCCTATAGAGATGGAGATCTCAGATGAGATCATTTACCAGAGTATAAAGGACGATTTAGCAAATATCGGTTCATCCATCAGGATGATCCTCGAGAAGGTTCCACCAGAACTGGCTAAGGATATTGTTCATTCAGGTATCTACATCACCGGTGGATCATCACAGATCGTTGGTCTTGGAGATCTCTTCAAGTCTATGACGAATATCGATATGATCGTATCAGATGAGGGTGAGAAAACAGTCGCCTTAGGCCTTGGAAAGGTCCTTTCGGAGGACAGATTTGACAGATTCGGATATACGATGAAGTCGAGGATATTCAGCTAAGCCATGGATAAAAAGAACAGGATTAATATACCAGGATACATAGTGCTCTTATTCTTAGGACTTTTCTGCATAGTTATTCTGTTTTACAGCTTTGCGACCGGATTTTCAGGTGGATTTCTTACAGTTGCAGCAGATTATGTATTTGCACCTATGCAGGAGGGACTTTCAAATGCCGGAAGCGGTATTTCTCATGCTGTAGATACGCACAGAGAGAAGGAAAAGCTCTTAGCCGAAAATGAAAGTCTTACCAGGAGAGTTAATGAGCTTGAATCAAAGCTTACGAACACTCAGCTGAAGCAGAATGAGCTCGAAAGACTCGAAGGCCTTCTTCAATTAAGCAAGGATTACGACCAGTATAAGACTACTGGAGCCCGCATAATAGCTAAGGGTACAAGTAACTGGTTTACTACTTTTACAATCGATAAAGGAAGCGCCGACGGCATCAAGAAGGATATGAATGTCATTGCCGATAATGGCCTTGTAGGCTGTGTGACTTCTGTAGGAAAGCACTATGCAAATGTCCGCTCTATAATTGATGATGATTCGAATGTTTCAGCTTCAGTTTCTACTACTGAGGACGACATGATCATCACTGGAGGAATAGAGCAGGCCCAGAAGACCGGCCTTATATCATTCTCAGGCCTTCGTGATACTGATAATAAGGTTAAGGAAGGTGACGCAGTCGTCACGAGCAATATCTCGAGCAAGTACCTTCCAGGAATCCTCATAGGCTATATTGCCGAGAAAAAGGACGACACGAATGCCCTTACCAGCTCCGGTACCATCACACCTGTAGTGGATTTTTCGCATCTTTCTGAGGTGCTGGTGATCACGGAATTGAAAGAATCAGGAAATTAATGAAAGCTGTATATTATATTTTAAGAGGGGGCATAATTTTTATTGCCCTCATTTTAATTTTCATATTGCAGACTGCCATTCTGCCACACCTGTCACTTAATGTCACTCCCAACCTGATGCTTATCATGGTTTCCATGATGGGCTTCATGAGAGGCAGAAAGACAGGAGCCTTCACAGGACTTGTGGCAGGACTTATGCTTGACCTCTTTTCGGGGCTTCTTTTCGGTACCTATTCACTGATCTATATGCTGCTCGGATATCTGAATGGATTTTTTAGAAAAATATATTTCGGCGACAGTATAAGACTTCCGGTAATTCTTACCGCAGCCACAGACCTTATCTATGGTTTTATGATCTACGGTGTATTTTTTCTGTTTAAGGGGAAGACTGACGTCTGGTACTACTTTTTAAATGTGATGGTGCCAGAGATGGTCTTAACCGTCATCTGTGCGCTGGTTCTCTATTTCCCGGTTTATCACCTGAACAATCTCTTAGACAGAATACGCAACAGGAGGGAACGCAGAATTGCTTGACGAAATTAAAGCTTTATTCGGACGCATATTCGCGACAAGGAAGTCAGCGCTCTATGCCCTGTTTTCACTTTTTATGATAATACTGATCGGCAGGCTTTTTTACCTGCAGGTTATTCACGGTTCCGATTACCGCTCGAACTATAACCTTAAGATCGAGCGTACCGAGCCTATTAATGCAGCCCGCGGCAATATCTATGACAGAAACGGAAAGCTCCTGGCTTATAATGACCTGGCATATACTGTTACGCTTACCGATGCTGTAGAGTACAAGGATCAGAAGGATCATTATTCAAAGCTTAACGCGGTTATTGCTGATCTGATCACAAATATCGAGAAAAATGGGGATTCGATAGACACTGATTTCGGAATAGTTAGAAGTGACGATGGAAAGCTTAAATTCAGAGATTCAGGAACAGCAGTAGACAGATTCAGAGCTGATGTCTTTGGAGCCGCCAGAGTAAGTGATTTAAACTACGATGACAAGCTTAAATACAACAAGGCTGAGGCTACACCTGAGCAGATAATGGATTATCTGTACAGCTCGAAGATGTTCTGGATTTCATCGAAGTATAGTGACGAGATGAGATTTAAGATTGCTGTAGTCCGCTATAAAATCTGGCTGAACCGTTACCAGCAGTATGTCGTAACGCCTATTGCTTACGATATCTCTGATAAGACAGTCGTATATGTAAAAGAGAACTCCGATATCCTTCCAGGAGCTGATATCAGAGATGATACAGTCCGTAAGTATTCCGATCCTGAAGCCTTTGCATCAATTATCGGGTATACTGGAACTATATCTTCAGAAGAGTACGCCGAAAAATCAAAGACCGATGATACTGTAACGATTAACGATCAGGTGGGTAAGTCAGGCATAGAGAAAGTCATGGAGAAGTACTTAGCCGGGAAGAAAGGCTACAGGAAAATCTATGCCAACTCACAGGGTAAGGCTCTTTCTGTAACAGAGGAGAAGAATCCGGTTTCTGGAAATAATGTCTATCTCTCTATCGATAAGGATTTACAGAAGAAGACCTATATCCTGCTGGAAAAAGAGATAGCCGGTATTTTGTACTCAAAGATCGTAAATACAAAGGAGTACCATCTGCCGGAGAGCGGCTCAGGTGCAAATATCGTAGTACCGGTCTATGACCTTTATTTTTCGTTTATCAAAAACGACCTTATCGATATAGACAAGCTGTCGGAAAGCTCAGCCACAGATACCGAGCATAAGGTAAGTGATGCCTTCCAGGCTCATCAGGAGAGATCCATCAGTTACCTTCAGAAAAATATCCTCTCCTCAAAGGCCTCTGCCTATCAGGACTTAAGTGAGGAAGGGCAGGAGTATGCGACCTATATCGTAAAGACCTTAAGAGATAACGGTATTTTAAGTGAGAAGTCCAGGTCCGAGGATGACCCTTATTACAAGAAGTGGTCATCTGAGAAGATTTCTGTTTATACCTACCTGAAATACTGTCTTTCAAAGGGCTGGATCGATTATACAAAGTTTACGACGAATGATACGTTTGTCGATTCTTCTGAGCTCTATAAGGACCTTGAGGATTATATCCTTATTGACGTAGTTAAAAACGATGACTTCAAGAAAATCGTATTCCATTACGCCATCCTAAATGATGAGATAAGCGGTTCAAGCCTCTGCGCTATCCTCTATGATCAGGGTGTCCTTAAAAAAGACAAAGCTACCAGAGATGCCTTACTTAATGGAAGTATCTCAGCGTTTTCATTTGTAAAGGCAAAGCTTAAGAAGCTTGAGCTTACACCTGGTATGCTTGGCCTCGAGCCATCGAGCGGATCATCTGTCGTAATGAATGCTAAGACTGGAGAAATCCTTGCGCTGGTTTCATATCCGGGGTATGATAATAACAAGCTGGCGAATACAGTTGATAATGATTACTATTCATATCTGCTACAGAACTCTTCGAACCCGTTGTATAATTTTGCAACACAGCAGAGAACGGCACCAGGTTCTACTTTTAAGCTCGTGACCTCTACAGCTGGTCTATCTGAAGGCGTTATCTCCACGACTTCTACAATTACCGGCAAGGGTGTATTTGAGAAGGTCTCGAATAAGCCAAAGTGCTGGATCTATCCTGGAATGCACGGTACGATAAATGTTTCTGAGGCTATCAGGGATTCATGTAACTACTTCTTCTACGAGGTGGGCTGGAGACTTGCCGGAGGAGACAATAACTATAACGATGCCCGTGGTATCAGACGTATCAGAAAATACGCCAGGCTTTATGGACTCGGAGAAAAGACCGGAGTAGAAATTCAGGAGAACAAGTCGCACATAGCTACTGAGTTCCCTGTTATGGCAGCCATCGGACAGTCAGACAACAACTATACGACAATCGCACTTGCCCGCTATGTGACTGCGGTCGCAAGCTCCGGAAATGTCTATAAGCTGACTCTCTTAGATCATGTGGAGTCACCTGATGGCAAGACTATAAAGTCGTATAAGCCTAAGCTCAAGAGAAAAATAAATGCTATCAACTCTACAGGCTGGGCAGCTATACACTCAGGTATGAGAATGGTGGTTGAAGGACTAGCTACCTTCGATGGCTTCTCTGTAGATGTAGCCGGAAAGACCGGTACAGCACAGCAGTCGGGACACGCAAACCACGCACTTTTCGTAGGATACGCACCTTACGATTCACCGAAGGTTACTATAGCAACGCGTATCGCATATGGATATACTTCGCACAATGCTGCGGATGTATCAAAGGATATTCTTGGATGCTACTTCCACGTGAAGTCATCAGAGAAGAAAGTTAAATCAGATGTCAGTGAAATCACTTCAAATGGTGCTGTAACTGACTGACGGAGGAGACAGCTTTGACAGAAGATATTGTACTAAAGAGCTATAAAAACGGTCTGAGGCTCATTATGAACCCGGACATTCCGATAGAGCAGCTTCTTACTTCTATCTGTAAGAAATTTGTCCACTCGAGAAAACTATTCGGTAATTCTGACCTGGCGATTGCCTTAGAGGGCAGGAGACTTTCGGATGATGAAATTGAGGCAGTAATTCAGTCGATAGAGCGAAACAGTGATGTTACAGTCACCGTTGTAGCCCTTAAGGATAGATTTTTTGAAAAGGAGATGGCCCAGAAGAAGGACGATTTCTATTTTAAAAAATCGGATGAATTTTTAAAGATAGTTAATGGAAATGTCTCTCCTGAAGATAAGGTCACGAGTTCATATGGTCTTTTAGTAACTGGCGATATACTCGAAGGTGGTACCGCAGAGTGCGGTGGCAACCTGATCTGCTTAGGACAGATTTACGGAAATGCTATCTGTGGCAGGCAGACTGGAAAAAAGGCCTGCATTATAGCCGCAGGTATCGTGAATGCGAATATCAGTATAGGAGAATTAAGCGAGAATTTCAGTATTAAGAAAAAAAAGAGATTTTTTTCTAACAGAAATGATATGATAATTGTGACTGTTAAGGATGGAGAGCTTGATGCCTCTGCGTTTACAGGGAGCTTTTGATGTTTCGAAATTACAGGTTTAAGAATTACAATTTCAGACTTGTCGTCTTTGTAGTTGCACTGACTATCTATGGGATTCTGATTATCGGAAGCGCAAACAAAAACTACCAGACCAAGCAGATCATTGGTATGATCCTGGGAATAATAGTTATGGTTGTTGTTTCGATGATAGACTATACGGCGCTTCTGTCGCTGCACTGGGCTTTCTATGGGGTGGCATGTACTATACTTCTTATGGTATTTATCCCGGGTCTTGCACATTCGTCAAAGGGCGCGACGAGATGGGTAAGGCTTGGACCTATTCAGTTTCAGCCTTCAGAGTTGGCAAAGGTGTTTGTCGTGTTATTCCTCGCCTGGTACTTAATGAAGTATCAGGACGAGCTGAATAAGAAGGGAAGACTTTTTCGGACTATTATACTCTGTCTTATCCCGCTTGGACTTATTGTCTTAGAGCCTGACCTTTCGACTACTATTGTTACATTCTGTATTATTTTTGCTATGCTTTTCTATGCAGGGCTTTCTAAAAAAATAGTCGGAGCTGTAGTAGGACTTATTGCAGCCGGGGCATTTGGGGTTATTTTTCTTACACTGCACGCCGGAGGTGTATTGCAGGGCTACCAGAATGAGCGTATCGCGGCCTGGCTTCAGCCGGACAAGTATCCGTCGCAGTCTATGCAGCAGCAGAATTCTATTATGGCGATAGGAAGCGGAGAACTCTTCGGAAAGGGAATCGCGAATACCGGGGCTAATTCAGTAAAGAACGGAAATTATATTCCGGAGCCTCACACTGACTTTATTTTTGCGGTAACAGGAGAGGAGACAGGATTTCTTGGAACTCTTCTGATGGTCGTATTGCTTTTTCTTATAGTCTTTGAGTGCCTTCGCACTGCAAAAAAGGCGAAAGACTTAGCCGGTCAGCTGATCTGTGTAGGTATGGCCTCACTCGTTGGCTTTCAGGCTTTTGTAAATATCTGCGTTGTAACGGGACTGATGCCTAATACCGGACTCCCTCTCCCGTTTGTCAGCTATGGTCTTACATCTCTTGTGACGCTTTACTTCGGAATGGGGTTCGTGCTGAATGTTTCTATTCAGTCAAAGAAGTTCTACGCCGATGAGAGAAATTTTACTTTTGATCTGTCATAATAAAAAAGGAGGCGGTTTCGTATGAACATTGGTCTTGTGGCACATGATGCCAAAAAGAAACTGATGCAGAACTTCTGCATCGCTTATCGGGGAATTCTTGCAAAAAATACTCTCTATGCTACGGGGACTACCGGGAGACTTATTGAAGAGGCAACGAACTTAAGGGTTCACAAATTCCTCTCGGGTCACCTGGGAGGTATGCAGCAGCTTGGTGCAATGATCGAGCACAATGAGATCGATCTTTGTATTTTTCTAAGGGATCCACTTACGGCTAAGGCTCATGAGCCGGATGTAAATGTTATAATCCGTGAGTGCGACGCCCATAACATTCCGCTGGCGACAAACCTTGCTACGGCTGAGGTTCTTGTCTTGGCGCTTGACAGAGGAGATTTGGATTGGCGTGAAATGTACAAGTAAACTTATCAGAAAAATAGCCGCAGTCTCTTTAGCATCTGCGTTTATTTTTACAGGGTGCTCTCAAGAGATAAAGCAGGAGTATTCTCTGATACCACGGGCGCAGCAGTACGGGCTTATAAAAGAGGACGATTCGAAGCTTCTCGCTTCTGACCTGTGTCCTTTTGTAAAGAATTCTTCGGGAGCAGAGGATAATACTACGGTCTACGCTGCCGGTGCCTTCAATGACACTACAGGAAAGACAGTCTACAGCCAGAACCTGCTTAATAAAGTATACCCGGCTTCGACTACGAAGATCCTCACAGCCTATGTCGCCCTTAAATACGGTGACCTGAGCAAAAAATACACGGTAAGCGAAAATGCCGTTGATCTTCCTGCAGGTTCATCTGTGGCAAATCTCAAGGCTGGAGATACTCTTACTCTAAAGGACCTTTTAAAGGGAATGCTTATCGTAAGTGGTAATGACGCGGCTACAGCTGTAGCTGAGGCTGTCAGTGGCTCTGTAAGTGATTTTGCTGCTCTGATGAATCAGGAGGCGAAGGAGATGGGAGCTGCGCATTCGAACTTTGTGAATGCGAACGGTCTTCATGATGACAATCACTACACCTGCGCCTATGACATGTACATTATTTTCCACAATGCCTTAAAATACGATGTCTTTAAGAATATCATCAAAGCGGATAAGATGGATGCCAAAGTCACTCATTCTGACGGCACGACTGAGACTGTTACCTATGAGTCCACAAATCTCTATAAGACAAAGCAGGTTTCATCTCCTGATGGAATCAGGGTTATAGGTGGAAAGACCGGAACTACTGATAATGCAGGTTACTGCCTGGTGCTCCTGTCTGAGAACAGCCAGGGACAGCAGATTATTACTACTGTCTACAAGGCCGAGAGCAAATGGGAGCTGTACCAGATGACGAACAGGCTTCTTACATCATTCGCATCTACCTGATTTGCACAATATTTTACTTTTATTGTACGAAGTAAAGGTATAGAATAAACTCAGTTACAAGAAAAGAAACACTTTTTTACAGGAGGCATATATGTCTATTTTAGTTACAGGTGGTGCAGGATTTATCGGAAGCCATACCTGCGTAGAGCTGTTGAACAATGGTTATGATGTAGTGGTTTATGATAACCTCTATAACTCAAGTGAGAAGTCACTCGAGAGAGTGAGGGAGATCACAGGTAAGGACCTGAAGTTCTACAAGGGAGATATCCTTGACCACGATATGCTCGATAAGGTCTTTAAGGAGAATCACATCGACTGTGTAATTCATTTCGCAGGCCTTAAGGCTGTCGGCGAGTCAGTTCATAAGCCGTGGGAATACTACAATAACAACATCACAGGTTCACTTACCCTTGTTGACGCTATGAAGAAGGCCGGCTGCAAGAACCTGATCTTCTCATCATCTGCAACTGTTTACGGAAATCCTGCACAGATTCCTATCACAGAGGAGTGCCCGAAGGGTACCTGCACCAATCCGTATGGCTGGACCAAGTGGATGCTTGAGCAGATTTTTACAGACCTGCACACAGCTGATCCTGAGTGGAATGTTATCCTTCTCAGATATTTCAATCCTATCGGAGCTCATCCGTCAGGACTTATGGGTGAGGATCCAAACGGAATCCCGAATAACCTTATGCCTTATATCACACAGGTCGCTATCGGTAAGCTTCCTGAGCTTGGAATTTTTGGAAACGACTACGATACGCCGGATGGTACCTGCGTAAGAGACTATATCCATGTAGTAGACCTTGCTACCGGCCATGTAGCAGCTCTGAACAAAATAAAAGAGAACATCGGACTTGGCATCTATAATCTTGGTACCGGAAAGGGCTACTCGGTTCTCGATGTAGTAAATAACTTCATGGAAGCTACAGGAGTAAAAATCCCTTACAGCTTCAAGCCTCGTCGTGAAGGTGATGTGCCACAGTGTTATTCTTCAGCTGAGAAGGCCAGGAAGGAGCTCGGTTGGGAAGCTAAGTACGACATCAAAGAGATGTGCCGTGATTCCTGGAACTGGCAGAAGAAGAATCCTAACGGATATAAAGACTGAAAAAATAAACGGCTGCCGCCTCTGCGGCAGCTTTTTATTGCGGTAAGCGGTTATTTTTTCAAGAAGTGAAATTCGATGTCTTGAGAATGTACTAATATAAATACATAATTAATGCTTGACATTTCAATCCGTCTGAGTATAATAGATTTTGTTGTCGCGAATGACACAGACATGGTTCCTTGGTCAAGCGGTTAAGACGTCGCCCTCTCACGGCGAAAACAGGAGTTCGATTCTCCTAGGAACTATTTTCTCATATCTCTTGTTTTTTAGAGAGCGGGTCCTGATACAGGATCTGCTTTTTGTTTTTGTATGAGGGTATTTTATGACAGCTAAAGAATACGAAAAGAAGACGGAGGAATTCCTTACGCCGATCCTTGAAAGGAAAGGACTTAAGCTCTGGGACGTCGTCTTCGAGAAGGAAGGCAAGGAGTATTACCTCACGGCTTATATCGATAAGCCGGGCGGTGTCACGGTCGATGACTGCGAGGAGGTCAGCCGTGAGATGAATGAGATACTCGACAGAGAGGACTACATAAAGGAGGCATACACCTTTGTAGTCAGCTCACCTGGACTAGACCGGCCGCTTAAGAGAGAACGGGATTTTATCAATTCCATCGGCCGCTCGGTTGAGATTAAGACATATAAGGCTATAGATGGGATGAAGGAATTTACCGGAGTCCTGAAGGCCTTTGACAAGGATACAGTTACAGTCGATGAAGGCAGCAGCCAGAGAGTCTTCGACAGAAAAGACATCTCGATGATACGCCTGGCTTTTGAGATCTAAGGAGGACAAAATGGCAGAAAATGAGTTACGCACCGCACTCGATCTTTTAGAGAGAGAAAAGCACATTCCGAGGGAGGCAATCCTTGACGCGATTAAGGAAGCACTGCTTCAGGCATGTGAGAAGACATACGGTACATCGGATAATTTTTCTGTAGTCATGAATAACGATACCTGTGAGTATCACATTTATGAGAAAAAGACTGTAGTTGATGAGGTCACAGATCCGGCTACAGAGATCACACTTTCTGAGGCACACGAGTACGACGGCTCCTATAAGGTCGGTGATACTGTAAATATCGAGATCAAGACCAAGCACAAGGTCGAGCATAAGACTGTTGTCTCTGAAGTATCGAACTCAGCCAAGCAGATCAGCCTTGATGAGGCTCACGAGTACAGCAGCGCATATAAGCTCGGCGATGTGATCGAGATTGAGTCTGATCCTGTTGATTTCGGAAGAATCGCAGCGAAGACTGCGAAGGACACTATCGTCCAGAAGATCAAGGAAGAAGAGAAACTTTCTATTTATGATGAGTTCAAGGCTAAGGAAGGCACTATCGTAACAGGTATAGTTGAGCGCTTTGTCGGAAAGAATATGAGCATCAATCTCGGCAGAACGGACGCTATGCTTATGGAAAGCGAGCAGATAAAGGGTGAGCACTATGAGGTGACAGACAGGATTAAGGTCCTTATCCTTGAAGTATCTGAGGATAAGAGAGGTGCACGAATCCGCCTTACCCGTACTCATCCGGATTTCATCAGATGCCTGTTCACAGAAGAGGTTTCTGAGATCAGAGATGGTATAGTAGAGATAAAGGCTATTTCAAGAGAGGCCGGAAACAGAACAAAGATCGCTGTATATTCGAATGATCCTGATGTAGATCCTGTAGGAGCCTGCGTCGGTATGAATGGAAGCCGTGTAAACGCAGTCGTCTCTGAGATAGGAAAAGAAAAGATTGATATTATCGAGTGGTCCGATAACGCAGCAAGCTTCATAGAGAATGCCCTCGCACCTGCAAAGGTTATCGCTGTTGTGGCTGATTCTGATGAGAAGAGAGCTAAGGTCGTAGTACCTGATTTCCAGCTCTCACTTGCTATCGGACGTGAGGGACAGAATGCCCGTCTCGCAGCCCGCCTGACTGGTTTCAGAATTGATATCAAGAGCGAGTCACAGGCCCGCGAACTTGGAGATGAGTTCATTGATATGAGCGGCTATTATGATGATGTGTATGATGATGACTATGAGGAAGGTGCAGACTCAGATGAGGATGCTTCAGATTCAGAGTCGGATGAGTACCAGGAAGCAGACGATGATCAGTCTGATGACTATGAAGATGCTGATACTTCTGAGGAAGAGGGTTCAGCTTCTGATACTGATTCAGAGGATTGATCATGAAGCCACAGCGTAAGTGTGCAGGCTGCGGAGAGCTTAAGGATAAAAAAGAACTGATTCGTGTCGTTCGGACTCCTGAAGGAGAATTCCGTATCGATACGACCGGCAAAGCCGCAGGCCGTGGTGCATATATCTGCAGAAAAAAAGAATGTCTTGAAGCAGCAAAGAAAAATCATGGCCTCGAGCGTTCATTCCGTCAGAAAATAAATAATGAAGTGTATGACAGATTAGCGGAGGAATTAAATAATCAGTGACAGATAAGGTCTTATCGCTATTATCGCTGTCTAAGAAGGCAGGCAGAATAAAGTCCGGAGGATTTCAGACAGAGGAAACCATAAAGTCTGGAAAAGCAGTGCTTGTTATAGTATCGTCTGATGCTTCCGATAATACTAAGAAGCATTTTTCCGATATGGCTGCATTCCGGGATATACCTTTCCGTATCTATTCTGATTCGGGAAGCATAGGACATGCCTTGGGGCAGGATATGCGAAAGACCGTGGCAGTTACTGACCAGGGCTTCGCTGACAGGATATTGGAACTTATAGATTCAGCAGACACAAGGAGGAATACCGATGGCAAAGAAAAGGATATATGAAGTGGCTAAAGAGCTTGGCGTCACAAATAAGGATATAGTCGATTACTTTGCTTCCAAAGGAGTCAACTACGTGCCTGCAAATAATCTTGAAGAAGCACAGGTAAAAGAAGTACAAGATCATTTTTCAAAGAAAAGTGCCCCTGTGGCTGATACAAAGGAAAAGCCTAAGTCGGTTGTAAAGAAAGATGCAGGTGCCAATAAGGAGGAAAAAGCCAGAGTGGCAGAGAAAGAACCAGAAAAGAAACCGGTAAGTAATGACAAGAAGCCGGAAGAGCAAAAGAAGAAGAAAAATATCACTGCTGTCTTTCATGTAGAGAACAGAAACAGCCGAAACGGTTCAAAGGACAGAGGTGACAGAGGCCGTAACAAGGATGACAGAAGGGACAGAGACAGAAGACCGGCTGGAAGAGGACCGATAAAACCACGCAGAGGCGCTGATATGGCCCGCCCGAAGGCACTTGACAGTTATCCTGATGAGACATTTACCAAGAAGAAGCCTGCGCCTGAGAAGAAGGAGGCTGTAAATAAACCTGATACTTCAAAGAAGACAGAGGCTCCTACTGAGAAGAAGGAGAAGGCTTCAAGCGGTCCTGTAAAGCTCGGTAATATCATGGACGAGATCCAGGAGCAGAAAAAGAAAGCTGCCGAGAGAAAGAAGGAAGCTGCCGCCGAGAGAAAAGAAAGAAGAGAGAGAGCACAGAGGAATAACGAGAATGGCCGTGGTGGTGATAGAAACGGAGGCCGTTCTTTCGGAGGCGGAAACAGACAGCAGCGTCCTTCTGCCGGTGATGAGGCTATTCCTCAGGAGACCAAGGGACATCATAATCAGAATCACCATAAGAAGGGCAGAGGAGATCATGACGCACTTGGTAAGAAGCAGGAGAACTTCGTAAGTCTTGAGAAGAAGGCTCTTAAGAAGAAGCCTAAGAATAATGGTGCCAAGACTGAGAAGAGAAATCCGGATGAGATTCTTTCAATTACGATTCCGGATCACATCACTCTCCGTGACCTCGCTGATAAGATGAAGGTACCTTCATCAGAGATCATCAAGAAGCTCTTCCTTGAAGGAAAGGCCTATACTCTTAACTCGGATCTCTCATTTGAAGAGGCTGAGGAGATTGCAGAGGAGTTTAACTGCATCTGTGAGCAGGAGGAGAAGGTCGATGTCATCGCTGAACTCGTAAAGGACGACGAGGATGACCCATCAACTCTGGTTCCCAGACCACCTGTTGTCTGCGTTATGGGTCATGTTGATCATGGTAAAACTTCACTCCTCGATAAGATTCGTCATACTCACGTATCTGACAGAGAGGCCGGCGGTATCACCCAGAAGATTGGCGCTTATGTCGTAAGCATCAACGGAAGAAAGATCACCTTCCTTGATACTCCTGGTCATGAGGCTTTCACGGCAATGCGTATGCGTGGTGCGAATTCGACAGATATCGCTATCCTCGTTGTAGCTGCTGATGATGGTGTTATGCCACAGACTATAGAGGCTATAAACCATGCAAAGGCTGCCGGAGTTGAGATCATAGTTGCTGTAAATAAAATCGATAAACCGAATGCAAATGTCGAGAGGGTCAAGCAGGAGCTTTCAGAGTACGACCTGATTCCAGAGGACTGGGGCGGAAGCACAATCTTCGTTCCTGTATCAGCTCATACCGGAGAGGGTATTGACCAGCTCCTTGAGATGGTTCTTCTTACAGCTGATGTCATGGAGCTTAAGGCAAATCCTAAGAGAAATGCCAGAGGCTTATGCATCGAGGCAGAGCTTGATAAGGGCCGTGGTGTTGTTGCTACTGTTCTTGTACAGAAGGGTACTCTCCATGTCGGAGATCCTGTAGCAGCCGGAGCTTCATTCGGTAAGGTTCGTGCGATGCTCGATGAGAACGGAAAGCATTTAAAGAAGGCTGGCCCGTCAACTCCTGTAGAGATCCTTGGTCTCTCAGAGGTTCCAAACGCCGGTGAGATCCTTACCGCCTTTGATACAGAGAAGGAAGCCCGTGATTATGCAGCTACCTTCGTATCTGTAAATAAGGATAAGCTCGTAGAGGAGACCAGACGTGGAATGAGTCTTGATGACCTCTTCAACCAGATCCAGGCTGGTAATGTCAAGGAATTAGACATCATCGTAAAGGCCGATGTTCAGGGCTCTGTCGAGGCTGTCCGCACCTCACTTGAGAAGCTCTCTAATGATGAGGTTGTCGTTAAGGTCATCCATGGCGGTGTTGGTTCTATCACAGAATCAGATGTAAACCTTGCAGCTGCATCAAATGCCGTAATCATTGGATTCAACGTTAAGCCTGATAACGTCGCAAAGGAGAACGCTGACCGTGAAGGCGTAGATATCCGCCTGTATAAGGTCATCTACAATGCTATCTCCGATGTCGAGAGCGCTATGAAGGGTATGCTCGAGCCTATCTATGAGGAGCAGGTAATCGGACATGCTACTGTAAGACAGATATTCAAGGCTTCAGCCATCGGAAATATCGCAGGTTCAGTAGTCGATGACGGTTACCTCGAGAGAGACTGCACAGTTCGTGTACGCCGCGGAGATGAGCAGATCTACGAGGGCAAGCTTGTATCCTTAAAGAGATTCAAGGACGACGTAAAGCAGGTTAAGGCCGGCTACGAGTGTGGTCTTGTCGTAGAGGGCTTCTCTGATTATCAGGAGAATGATACGTTCGAGGCTTATAAGATGGTTGAGGTTGAGCGTAAATAAGAGATTTAAAGCTGCGGAAAGCAAGTCTTTTCGCGGCTTTTTTAAAAAATAAAGGAAAAAGCCATGAGAAAAGGAAGTACAAAAAATAACAGGATAAATGAGGATGTCGCAAGAGTCATTTCTGTTATCCTTCGCGAAGACGTAAAGGACCCGCGTATATCACCTATAGTTTCTGTAACTGAGGCCATCGTAGCACCTGATCTTAAGACTGCAAAGATTTTTATCTCAGTCTTAGGAAGTGACGAGGACGGCGAGAGGACAATGGAGGGAATCAAGTCATCAGCAGGCTATATCAGACATCAGCTTGCTGAGAGACTTAACCTCAGGAACACTCCGGTTCTTGACTTCATACTTGATAAGTCTATAGCCTATGGTGTAGATATGTCCCACAAGATCGACGAGGTCATGGAGCACGATGAAGAGATAGAGAAGGAAAGAGGAGACAAATGAGATTAGACGATTATTTAAATGATGTTCATACAGTAGGTGTCTCAGGTCATGTAAGGCCTGATGGAGACTGCATCGGCTCTGTGCTCGGTGTCTACAACTATATCAGAAAGACTCACCCGGATATTCAGATAATCCCGTACTTAGAGCCGGTTCCGTTTGATTTTGAATTTCTCCCGGGAGTCGATAAGCTTAAGAGAGCAAACAAATTTGATGGCACGAAGTATGACCTGTTTATCGCCTGTGACTGCGGAGATTTAGGAAGACTTGGGGATTCAGGCGTTTATTTTTCAAATGCTTTAAAGACTATCTGCATAGATCACCACGAGACAAATGGCGCATTTGCGGATGTAAACTATGTGTTCCCTGAGGCCTCAAGCACCTGCGAGCTTATAGGGCAGATCATTGATAATGATAAAATCGATAAGGATATCGCTTCCTGCCTTTACACTGGGATAGTTACAGATACAGGCTGCTTCCAGTACAACTGTACGCACAGAAGCACTATGGAGTTCGCCGGAGTTCTTATGGATAAGGGCATCGACTATCCGTTTATCGTAGACCATGTATTTTACGAAAAGAGCTTAAAGCAGCTTCAGATGCTTGGCGTAGGCATAACGAACGCTAAGGTCTTCTGCAATGGAAAAGTAATCGGAAGCTACGTGACCGCTGATGAGATGAAAAAATACGACGCTGCCCCAAAGAATATGGAAGGCGTCGTAAGCACTCTCCGTTCCGTAAATGGTGTAGAGGTAGCGCTGTTCATGTATCCGACCGAAAAGGGCGATTACAAGGTTTCTGCGAGAGCTTCAACAGATACAGTTGACCTCTCAAAGCTTGCCTCAGAATTCGGCGGCGGCGGACACAAGAGAGCCGCAGGCTTCTCGCTTGACGGAGATGATCCTGCTGCTATGGTCGAAATGCTTGTAGAAAAAATCGCGCCTTTCTTCGGAGAGAACTGATGGACGCAGGTATCTTAGTTATGGATAAGCCCGAGGGCTTTACCTCCTTTGATGTGGTGGCAAAGCTCCGCGGCATCCTGCATATCAAAAAAATAGGCCACACCGGAACCCTCGATCCCTTAGCCACAGGTGTTCTAGTAGTCTGTGTCGGTCGTGCCACAAAGCTTGTAAGTAAGCTCACAGCTGAGGAGAAGGTCTATGAGGCTGGTATCCTCTTCGGCGAGAAACGCGATACAGGTGATATCACTGGAAAAATAACCGCCACCTCGGAAGAACCAATTACAGAGGAGCAGTTTAAGGCTGTCTTTCCAGGGTTTACCGGTGATATAGAGCAGATTCCTCCGATGTACTCTGCAAAAAAGGTAAACGGAAAAAAGCTCTATGAGTACGCAAGAGAGGGTATAGAAATTGAGAGAGAGCCTGAGGATATACATATCTATTCACTCGAGCTCCTTGATTTTTCCTATCCGCACGCATCTATTAGGGTGCACTGCTCGAAGGGCACCTATATAAGGACTCTTATCGAGGACCTCTCTGAGGCTGCCGGAACTTATGCCACAATGGAGAGCCTCAGACGAACGAAAAACGGTGATTTTTCAATAGATGAGGCTGTGACCTTTGAGGAGCTTGAGACGTCAGATGACCCGTGGACTCTTGTAAAACCGGTAGAAGTATAATGGAAATCATAAAAGGAATAGAAAACTATCTTCATACATTTCCGACTGCTGTAACTGTCGGCAAATTCGACGGGATCCACCAGGGACATGAGGCACTTGTTTCTCTTATTACAAGTGATAAGAACCTTAAAAGCGTAATGGTCACTTTTGGAAAGTCGCCTAAGCAGGTGCTCTTCGATCCTGATATGAAGTTTATCGTTACGGAAGAGGAGAGGAACGCTATCCTTGAAAAACAGGGGATTGATATTCTTCTTATCCTGCCTTTTGACGATGACCTGATGCACTTATCTCCTGAGGATTTCATCGGGATGCTTGTAGAAAAGGTGCATATGCGTTACATGGCAGTAGGAAGTGACTTCACCTTTGGCTACATGGGGGCCGGAAACGCCACTCTTCTTAAAAAGCTTTCAGATGAGCTTCACTTCAAATGCGATGTGATCAAAAAAATCCAGGAGGACGGAGCTGATATAAGCTCTACCCGAATCAGGGATCTGATAAAAAAAGGCGATGTGAAGGAGGCGAGAAGGCTCCTTGGCAGACCGTATTTTATCTATGGAGATATAGTACACGGAAAGCACATAGGAACAGGAATGGGAATCCCTACGATAAATCTTATCCCGCCTGAAAAGAAGCTGCTTCCCCCATTCGGAGTTTATATCACGACTGTAGATATCGGCGGACGTATCTATCACGGTGTCACAAATGTGGGCAATAACCCTACTATATCAGATGGCAACCGGATTACGGTAGAGACCAATCTTCTCGATGTGAATACTAATCTCTACGGTGAGACGGCAGCGGTTACTTTTTACGAATACCTAAGACCGCAGAAGAAATTCGAAAGTATCGAGGCTCTTAAGGCAGAGATAGAAAAAAATATCCGACAAGCAAGAGAATTTTTCAATCGTGATTGACAAGTATATATCTTTATGATATTATTTTCTAGTTGTTTTCCACGCCCTGAGGTTCGAGCAATCCGACGGCCGCATGGTGTGCGAAGTATTTTTTAAAGAAAGGATCCAAAGAAATGATCACAAAAGAGAAAAAGACAGAAATCATCAACAAGTATGCCCGCAGCGAGGGAGATACTGGTTCACCTGAGGTTCAGGTAGCAGTTCTTTCTGAGAGAATCGCTGAGCTTACAGAGCACTTAAAGCAGAATCCTAAGGATCATCACTCAAGACGTGGACTTCTGAAGATGGTTGGTAAGAGAAGAAACCTTTTAGCATACTTAAAGAACAAGGATATCGAGCGTTATCGTAACCTTATCTCAAGCCTTGGTCTTCGTAAGTAATTATGCAACTTTACAGGGGCTTTATTCACTAAGGCCTCTGTTTTTTAGTTTAAGAAACAGTCATGGAAACAGACTGATCAGAGTATTCTGATCCGTTTATCCTGTGACTGTTTCGTGAAAGGACATTCTATGCTTAGAAAAACTTATCAGATGGACCTTGCCGGAAAGCCTTTAAAGATTGAGGTAGGTAAGGTCGCAGCTCAGGCGAATGGAGCAGTTCTTATCTCCTATGGAGATACTACAGTTCTTTCTACTGCTACAGCTTCAGACCAGCCTAGAGAGGGTGTTGATTTCTTCCCACTTTCAGTTGAGTTCGAGGAGAAGTTCTACTCTATCGGTAAAATCCCTGGAGGATTCAACAAGCGTGAGGGGAAGGCCTCAGAGAACTCAGTTCTTACAGCCCGTGTTATCGACCGTCCTATGAGACCGCTTTTCCCAAAGGATTTCAGAAACGACGTTACTCTTAATAATCTCGTTCTCTCTGTTGATCCTGAGTGCAGACCGGAGCTTGTAGCTATGATCGGAACAGCTATGGCTACCTGTATTTCAGATATCCCATTTGACGGTCCTTGTGCTATGACTCAGATCGGTATGAAGGACGGAGAGTTCATCGTAAATCCTTCACAGGCAGACTGGGACTTCGGTGATCTTCAGCTTACTGTAGCTTCTACCCGTGATAAGGTCATAATGATCGAGGCTGGTGCAAACCTTATCTCTGATGATACAATGATCGAGGCTATCTACAAGGCTCATGACGTAAACCAGCAGATCATTAAGCTTATCGATCAGATGGTTTCAGAGGTCGGCAAGGAGAAGTTTACATACGAGAGCTGTGCTGTTCCTGATCAGATGCTTGAGGACATCAAGAAAATCGTCCCTCCGGCTGAGATGGAGGAGGCTGTATTTACAGATGATAAGCAGACCCGTGAGGCTAATATTGCAGCTATAACAGAGCGCCTTTCAGAGGCTTTTGCTGATAACGAGGATTACCTGGCACTTTTACCAGATGCAGTTTATCTCTATCAGAAGAAGACTGTAAGAAAGATGATCCTCAAGGATCACAAGAGACCTGACGGACGTGAGATAACTCAGATCAGACCTCTTTCAGCTGAGGTAGACCTGATCCCTAGAGTTCACGGTTCTTCAATGTTTACCAGAGGTCAGACTCAGATCTGTGATATTGTAACACTTGCTCCTCTTTCGGAGGTTCAGAGAGTTGAGGGACTTGACCCGAATATCACAGAGAAGAGATACATCCACCAGTACAATTTCCCTTCATACTCTGTAGGTGAGACCAAGCCTTCAAGAGGACCAGGACGTAGAGAAATCGGACACGGAGCTCTTGCAGAGAGAGCCTTAAAGCCAGTTCTTCCTTCAATTGAGGAGTTCCCATATGCTATCCGTGCCGTATCAGAGACCTTCGAGTCAAACGGTTCTACATCAATGGCTTCTACCTGCGCTTCATGTATGTCACTTATGGCTGCAGGTGTTCCTATAAAGGACATGGTAGCTGGTATCTCCTGCGGACTTGTAACCGGAGACACAGATGATGACTACATCGTACTTACCGATATCCAGGGACTCGAGGATTTCTTCGGCGACATGGATTTCAAGGTTACAGGAACTCATGACGGAATCTCAGCTATTCAGATGGATATCAAGATTCACGGTCTCACAAGACCTATAGTAGAAGAGGCCATTCACAGAGCTCATGAGGCCAGAAACTTCATCATGGATACCTGCATGAGCAAAGCCATTGCAGCTCCAAGAGATCATGTGGCAGCACTTGCACCAAAGATTTCATTCATCCAGATCCCTGTTGAGAAGATTGGTGATGTAGTAGGTCAGAAGGGTAAGACTATTAATGAGATCATTGCCCGTACAGGTGCAAAGGTCGATATAGATGATGACGGCAGAGTATCTGTAAGCTCTCTTGATCCTGAGGCTAATGAGAAGGCTATCGAGATGATTAAGACTATCGTTACAGACTTCCACAAGGGACAGATCCTCAAGGGAACAGTCGTATCGATAAAGGAATTCGGTGCCTTCGTAGAGTTCGCTCCTGGTAAGGAGGGAATGGTACACATCTCAAAGATTGCTCCTGAGCGTATCGAGCACGTCGAGGATGTGCTCACACTTGGAGATAAGGTTACTGTTATCTGCCTTGGAAAAGACAAGACAGGCCGTATGAGCTTCTCCATCAAGGACGTTCCAAAGGACGCAAAGTAACTAAATGATTTCAGAGTCAAAACCCAAGCATAACTGCTTGTGAGATTTTCACCCCGCCACAGAGAATTGAGCCTGCTTTTTTCTGTGGCGGTATTTTTATAAAAGCTATGAAAATAATAGTTGTTGGTGCCGGAGCAGCCGGAATGGCAGCCGCTGTCTCAGCTGCAGAAAAGGGCGCAAAGGTCACGATCCTTGAAAGAAATGAAAAGGCCGGAAAGAAAATCTATATCACAGGGAAAGGTAGATGTAATTTCACAAACGCTGCTCCGATAGATGATTTCTATGCAAATATTGTTACGAATCCGAAGTTTATGTATTCGGCCTTTGCCCACTTTGACAATAATGACCTGATAAAGTTCATAGAGGATTCAGGAGTGCGGACAAAGGTCGAGCGCGGTGGAAGGCTTTTTCCAGAGTCAGACCGTGCTTCGGATATCACAAAGGCCTTCACTAATAGACTGCATGAGCTTGGTGTAGAGATAAAGCTTAATACAAGGGTCTTAGGACTTATAGAGGAGAATGGCGCTGTAGTCGGCGTAAAAGCCTGCGAGGAGGGCCATATCTCCTCACAGAGGGAGTACAGAGCAGATGCCGTAATCCTAACCTGCGGAGGTAAGTCCTATCCTACGACAGGATCGGATGGAAATATTATCCCGGTACTGAAGAACTTAGGCCTTAAGGAAAATGAATGTTATCCAGCCTTAGTTCCCTTAGAGACTGAGGAAGACTACATCAAAGAGATGCAGGGGCTATCACTTAAAAACGTCGAGCTTCGTATTTTTTCAGAGAAGAAGAAAAAGCCGATTTACGACGAATTCGGTGAGATGCTCTTTACGCACTTCGGGATATCAGGACCGATAGTTCTCTCAGCCTCTTCGAAAATTGCAAAAACTCTTATAAAAGAGGAACAGCTTAAGGCCGAAATCGACCTAAAGCCTCATCTTGAGGAAGAGAAGCTCAGAAACAGACTGATCCGAATAGTTGAGGAAAATCCAAACAAGAGCTTTGCACACTTCTTCGATGACCTGCTACCTTCTAAAATGATTCCGGTCATGCTTGAGCTTTCTGGTATTGATACATCAAAGAAGCTCAATTCTGTGACAAAGCAGGAGAGGGAAGAGGTGCTTAATCTTCTTAGACACTTCCCACTTACGATAACAGGAACCCGTGGCTTTAAGGAGGCAATCATCACTGGCGGCGGCCTGTCTGTAAAAGAGGTGGATCCGAAGACGATGCAGGTGAAGAAGTTCCCTGGTCTTTATGCCTGCGGTGAGATGCTCGATGTCGACGCCCTGACAGGCGGCTTTAATCTGCAGAGTGCTTTCTCTATGGGCGCGCTCGCAGGTTATTCGGCGGCATTATCACAGACCAGTCGTTATTGATAACAGCGGCCACGAGCAACGGCTCACTAGGTCACGTCTATCAGTGGCAGCAGTACAAATACGAGCATTAAGGAGGTAAAAATGAGTAAGCAGATAGCGATAGATGGTCCGGCTGGAGCCGGAAAGAGCACGATAGCAAAGAGACTAGCTAAGGAGCTCTCGTTTGTGTATGTGGATACTGGTGCTATGTACAGAAGCATCGGTCTTTATATGATAAAAAACGGCATCGATATCCATGACAAGGATGCAGTAGAGAAAGCTTCAGAGAAGGCTGATGTAAGCCTTAAGTATATAGACGGAACTCAGCACGTAATCCTTAACGGAGAGGATGTATCTGATCAGATAAGGACAGAGGAGGTAAGCAAGGCAGCAAGTGTCGTAAGCGCCTACCCACAGGTCAGAAAGAACCTTACAGCCTTACAGAAAAAGCTCGCTGAGTCTGAAAATGTCGTAATGGACGGAAGAGATATCGGTACCTGCGTGCTTCCTAATGCTGATCTTAAAATCTATCTGACAGCCTCAGCTGAGGTCCGTGGTAAGAGGCGTTTCAAAGAGCTTACCGCAAAGGGCGAGAAGGCTGACCTTACTGAGATAGTTGAGGATATCAAGAAGCGTGATGAGGCCGATATGACCCGTGAGATTTCCCCTCTCAAGAAGGCGGACGATGCTGTAGAAGTAGACTCTTCAGATATGACAATAGATGATGTAGTAGCACGGATAAAGGGTCTCTATGACTGATAGTATTTTTACAAGGATAAATGACAGATACTCTGGAATGACGAAAGGGCAGCAGCAGCTCTCGGCTTACATCACCGACTGTATAGACAAGGCAGCTTTTATGAATGCGGCTGAACTTGGCGCAAACGTCGGAGTCAGTGAATCAACTGTCGTAAGGTTTGCGTCATTCCTGGGATATTCTGGGTACAAGGATTTTGCCGCTGCGATGGCGCACGAGGTAAAAAGCCACCTGATTCCTCAGGGACCGAAGGAGGCTCCTTATATCTCAGCTGATATAAAAGATACTCTTACCGACACCTTAAAGCAGGATATAGAAAACCTCGAGAATACGAAAAATGCCATAGATCACGGTGCTTTCTTAAATGCTATAGATCTGCTTCTTAATGCTAAGCGGGTTTTTGTAGTCGGAGTAAGGTCATCAGCGCCACTCGCAGATTATCTGGCCATGTATCTGCGGCAGGCACTGCCTGATGTAAGAGTTTTATCAAAGGGCAGCATTCAGCATTTTTTCTATGAGGTACTTGACCTCGATGAGGACGATGTGGTCGTCGGGATAAGCTTCCCAGGCTATTCTCTTTCGGTGCTTCGTCTCCTCGAATATGCCAGGACCAGGAACACACCTGTCATTACTCTTACAGACAGCGTGCATTCGCCGATGAATATGTATTCCACCTGCAATCTTACAGCAGCGTGTGAAAGGAATGCATTTGCATCTTCTCCTGTAGCTGCAATGAGTGTTGTAAGTGCACTTATGATGGGCGTGCTCTCAAAGTGCTCAGACAAGGTTCGTGAGCGGAACAGACAGATGGAAGAACTTTTAAATGAATTTGATTTTTCAGGGGCCGACAGAATGGACCCATTAAAGGATTCTGCTTTATGAATATTATTTTAGCTGAGAGCGCAGGCTTCTGCTTTGGCGTAAAGCGTGCGGTCTCAATGGTTGAGGAGCAGATAAAGCTTCACCCGGATTTAAAAATCTATACATATGGCCCGATTATCCACAACGAAAATGTCGTTGAGGATTTCAGAAAACAGGGTGTGGAAGTCATGGCTGAGGACAGTGACCCGAAGTCATACGAAAAGGGTATTGTAATCCTGCGTTCTCATGGTGTATCAAAAAAAGTACAAAATTCGATTGAGGCCGCCGGACATGACATTGTTGACGCGACCTGCCCGTTTGTAAAAAAGATTCACAATCTTGCGATGGAGGCTTCCGAAAAGGGAGATTATATTTTGATCATCGGAGACCGCAAACACCCCGAAATACAGGGCATTTGCGGTTGGATAGAGGGAAAGGATTTTTCCGTTATCCAGACTGAGGAGGAAGCCGTTCATTTTTCAATGGATGATCCTAAGAGAAAAATAACCGTTCTTTCACAGACGACATTTAATCACAAGAAATTTCAGGTTTTAGTTGAAATCTTAAGGCAAAAAGGGTATGATATTAATGCTCTAAATACAATCTGTAATGCTACAGCCGAACGCCAGGATGAGGCGGCACGTATTGCTGGGGAAGTAGACGTGTGTCTCGTGATAGGCGGCAGGAACAGTTCGAATACCAGAAAGCTTTATGATATCTGCAGGCAGAAATGCCAGAAGACTTACTTTCTTGAGACAGCGGATGATCTCGATACAGAGGTTCTTGATTCTGCGGAGAATGTCGGTATTACAGCAGGGGCATCTACCCCAGCGAAAATTATTCAGGAGGTCATTAGTAAATGTCAGAAATGAGTTTTGACGAAATGCTGGATGCGTCTTTCAAGACGGTCCGCGCAGGAGATGTGGTAGAGGGTACGGTACTTGCCGTAAAGCCGGATGAGATAATTCTTAATATCGGCACGAAGGCAGACGGTGTCATCACCAGAAGCGAGTACTCAAACGATTCAAACCTCGATCTTACCACAGTTACATCTGTTGGTTCCACAATGGAGGCAGTAGTAGTCAAATACAGCGAGACAGAAGGTCAGGTTACACTTTCATACAAGCGTCTTGCACAGGAGAGAGGAAATAAGCGCTTAGAGGAAGCTTTCAACAACAACGAGGTATTAAAGGCCAAGGTAGTTCAGGTTCTTAACGGTGGTCTTTCTGCTGACGTTGACGGTGCCAGAGTATTTATCCCGGCCAGCCTTGTATCAGACACTTATGAGAGAGACCTCTCTAAGTATAAGGATCAGGAGATTGAGTTCGTTATCACTGAGTTCAATCCTCGCAAGCGCCGCATCATCGGCGACAGAAAGCAGCTCCTTGTTGCTGAGAAGCAGAAGAAGCAGGATGAGCTTCTTGCTACTCTTAAGGTTGGCGACGTTATCGAGGGAACTGTAAAGAACGTTACTAACTTCGGTGCTTTCATCGACTTAGGCGGTATCGATGGTCTTCTTCATATCTCAGAGATGAGCTGGGGCCGTATCGATAACCCTAATAAGGTCTTCAAGAACGGCGATAAGGTTAAGGTCTTCATCAAGGACATCCACGATAACAAGATCGCTCTTTCTATGAAGTTCCCGGATCAGAACCCTTGGAACAACGCTTCTGAGAAGTATGCCGTTGGTACAATCGTTCATGGAAAAGTAGCACGTATGACAGACTTTGGTGCTTTCGTTGAGCTTGCACCTGGAGTTGATGCTCTTCTTCATGTATCTCAGATTTCAAAAGAGCATGTAGACAAGCCTTCAGACGTATTAAAGGTTGGTCAGGAAATCGATGCTAAGATCGTTGAGTTCCGTGAGTCAGATCACAAGATCTCACTTTCTATCAAGGCTATGGATACTGATTCAGATAAGACTGAGGAATAATCCTGTCATAGGATTTTTAATGGCGGGCGGTGTAAGCCGTCCGCTCTTTTTTTGGGAGGTTTTTTATGGAGGGCTATGAGGAGTTTAAAAAGCAGATTCTTCTGCTTACAAACATTGACCTTTCTCTCTACAAGGAAAAACAGATGAGACGGCGCATCGACTCGCTTGTAGTCAAGCATCGTCTGGATAATTATCCTGCTTTTGTAAAACTTCTTCGTGAAGACAAGGCGGCTTTTGAAGAGTTCATCAATTTTCTTACGATAAATGTCTCTGAGTTTTACCGTAACCCTGATCAGTGGAAGCTTCTTGATGAGGAGTATTTTCCATATCTGATAGGTAAATTTGGCAAGAACTTAAAAGTCTGGAGCGCTGCCTGCTCTACAGGTGATGAGCCGTATTCTCTGGTAATGGCTCTTTCAAAGCATGTTCCTCTTTCGAATATCAGGATCATCGCTTCAGATATCGACAAGCAGGTTCTCGCTCAGGCTAAGGCTGGGCTCTACTCGGAGAAGAGCATTAAGTCCGTTCCTGATGAGTTCAAGAAAAAGTATTTCAAGCAGATCGGTTCTTCTTATCAGATTTCCGATGAGATCAAGAACCGCGTGGATTTCAGGGAAGGCAATCTTTTAAGAGATGAGTACCCTTCGGGTTGTGACATGATCGTCTGCAGAAACGTCGTTATCTATTTTACAGATGAGGCGAAGCTCGAGATCTACAAGAAGTTTAACAGGTCACTAAAGAGCGGCGGCCTGTTATTTATCGGAAGCACTGAACAGATAATGGAATACAAGGACTTAGGATACAAACGCCGTAGTTCATTTTTCTATGAAAAAGTGTAAAAAATATCCCGTACCGAGAGGCGCGGGGTATTTTTTGTTCCTATGAATTAAAGTCAATGCTTTATAATAACTACATCAAGACCAGCTGCCGGATATAGCTTTCCAGCTGTTTTTTGGCTTTGGATTCGTCTTCTGGTAATGCAGACAGTGTATAACAGGTCTCACGGGTTACTTTTTCATAGGAGTCTTTTGACATGGTGCCTGCAAGCTCCTTTGGTATCAGTTGGCCGCTTTCTTTAATCCGCACATAAGATGCTGCATCAGCGTAGTAGATTCTGATCCTGCCACCTTTAGTGTCGAAGATACAGGTGAAGGTGCTGCCGGTAAAAGTCAGGTGGATTCCTGGCAGTGCAAAGGCCAGTGGGATAGGAGCGAAGATATCAGTAGTTCCGGAAACAGTAATGCATTCTGAGTCGGTTCCTACAAACGCCGCAGCTTTTTTTGAATCTGATGGTTCAAATTTTACGTTGTTTTTATTTGAAGAGGTAAAAGCTATTTTATGGCCTGTTTCAGTTGTTACCTCCGTTATCTCCGGCTTTACTTTTGTTATCCGCAGGCAGTTTAGCAGTGAGAGCAGGTTGATAATTCCTGTCAGTTTATATACGCTGTGGTCGATTATCGGCTCAGCGTATTTCTTTTCATCTGTTTTTTCCCAGGTCTTGTAAAGCATTGTAACTGTGCGGCCGTCAGGAAGCGTAGTATCGGAAAGTCCCATTTCCTCAAGAAGAGTATAGATAGAGAGACTCTCATCTCTGATCGATCGTCTTATCGGGTGAAGGAGCTTTGATAGATCATAGAGATGTTTTTCTTCGCCACCGATTTTAACTGAGCTGTTGTTGTAGTCCAGTTTTTTGGCGTAGACCTCGCAGCGTTTAGACAGAAATTTCAGGTCAAAGGATGCTCCATTCCAGGTGATGATTCTTGAAGCTCCTTTTATCTCACCCAATGCTGATTCAATAACTTCAAGTTCGTCATCCTTATTTTCCGAAAAATAAGTCAAAGTATTTACTGTATCAGGGCTTTTTTTATCAAAACGTGCAGCGGAGAATGAAATGATTCTATGACGTTCAGGAGAGAGTCCGGTCGTCTCTATCGTAAGTACCAGGTCATCCTGATTTAAGTATTTCCGGACAAGCTCCGGATATTTTATTTTTTCATCAAAATCAAAATTGTTCTGTGTTTTTATCATAGGTTAATTCTAAAAAATATCTTCGATCATTTCAAGTGTTTCGGTGGGAAATTGTATTGAATTGTGTTATACTTTAAGTGTATTTGAACTGGCCATACGCCACATTTACGGACCAGAAAGAAGAAATGAGTATGGGTCCGTAAATGTCAGGAAAAAATTACGGACTTTAAATGAGCCCGTAAATAGATAGGAAAATGGAGGTTGTAAAATGAAGAGAAGGCTTCTTAAAAAAATATTTGCTGTGACTATTGCCGCAGCAGTGGCGTTTGCTTCAGTTCCATTTATTTCGGGGATGAATGGTGCTGTCGAAGCAGAAGCGGCTTCAACAACAAATAGTAATACAGTTAAAGTCAATTATAATGTACAGGTAAACCAGTCTCTGGTAAGTATCCAACCTGTATTTGATTTAGTAAAGAATTATTATAATTCTTTAAATCAGAGTAGTTCAACATCTTCCGATGGAACATCATCCAGTGGCACTAACTCATCATCAATTACATATAACAGCACGCTTGAGAGTGCAGCTATTGAAAGAGCTGAGGATTTGGTCGTCTATGATGCGTCTGATGGCTTGAGGCCTGATGGTTCTGCTGGTGAGACTGTTCTGGATTCAGTAAATTCAAGCAGCATCTCAACAGCTGATAAGTCTAAGTTCAGGATTTTGACATATTCTGGAACTTCAGCACCTGATGCTGCCTGGCTCAAAAGCCAGAATATCTCTGATTTTGCTGCACAGTCTGTAGCAATCGGCCATGTCACCTCTGATGACTCTGCACGGGAATTCTATTGTATTATCCTTACTACATATAAAGAGAATGGCCAGATAGATTCATCAAAATCTGAATATATATCACCAGTTAAACGTGATGTATCACAGAATCACATAGATAGTATTTATGCGGCTTCTTCAGATGATGGAATAAATTACAGCACCTCAATTAAGTTTACAGATAATAGTGGTTATAAAACTGCGGCTTTATCAGATTCGATTTCGGTCGCTGTAGGGGAAAGTGCCAAATTACCTACGATAAAGTACCAGGTGTCTACTAAGTCCTCTTCAGGATCATCATCAGGCTCTACCTCAGGTCAGTTATATGATCTCGATGCCAGTTCTGTGACAAATGCATCAAATTCACCGTATGCAAGTGATACAACAGGCATCTCCGTGTCTGATAACCAGGTGACTGGCAAGAAGGTCGGAAGCTATACAGTCACATTTGAAGCACAGATTGCTGGAAGCCGGACACTTTTAACTCTCCCAGTCACCGTTTCTGCTGCTGATATCTCAGGAGCTAAAATATCCTTTACCGATGGCAAGACCTATTATGCCAACGGTACGGCAGCTGAGCCGACTGTGTCTGTAACGCTGAATGGCACGCCGCTTAAAAAGGACACTGATTATTCAGTATCGTATGCAAACAACAATCCAGCGACCTCGGTAACTACTGATCAGACAGCTACTGTAACTGTTACCGGAAAAGGCAATTATACTGGAACTGCTACAGCGACCTTTACGATTCACCCTGCAAGTGGTGGAAGCCTGGCGTCAGCGACAATAACAGTTACTGAGAAAAATATCACCTACGACGGCAAAGAGAAGAAGCCGAAGATTACAGTGACTCTGCAGGATGTGACTGTACCGGAAGCTTCCTATACAGTCAAGTACGCGAACAATATCAAGGCAGGAACAGCGAATATCATAGTAACTGCTAAGAGTGGAGACCAGAGGTATACTGGAGTAGCCAAGGGCACCTTTACTATAGCCAAGGCAGATCTGGCTTCAGCAGACTTTACTTTTTCTGACTCAGATAATAAGAGCAATACTAATCCGCAGTATTCGTATACTGGAGCTGATATTAAGCCAGAACCTGGTATAAAAGTAGGTTCTGAGACATTAAAGAAAAATACTGATTTTACCTATTCTTACTCTAATAATAAATCTATTGGTACTACTGCGACAGTCACGATCACAGGAAAAGGCAACTATACTGGAACGGCTTTCGCATACTTTGAGATAACGCAGGGTAATCTGGCTAAGGCCACAATAACGCCGACACCGTCTACTTTTACATATAATGGGCAGAAACAGTATCCGGCAGTGGTAGTGGTATCGATTGGCACTCACCAGCTCGTACAGGGCAGGGATTATACGATCTCAGCTTTCCCGAATTCAGTAGACGCAGGTACTTATAACTTTACGATCACAGGCATCAATAACTTCAAGGGAACAGATACCACTACAACGACTACCGGGAATTCGTCTTCTACAGGAACGACTACAACCAGTACGACATCGACCAGCTCGAGTACAGGCTCGACCTCAAGTACAGCTAATACCGGAACAATAACCGGAAGTTACACTATTAACACAAAGGATGCAAAGAGTCTCTATAAAAAGGATAACGGTATCTCAGTATCAAGTGTATCGACCAAGACTTATACAGGAAAGGCCATAAAGCCAGCTGTAACAGTAAGTGATAATGCCTTAGGCACAATCTTAAGTTCCTCGACAGATTACACGAGAACTGATTCTGACAATACGACTCCTGGTACGGCAAAAATCAGCCTCGCATTTAAGGGCAACTATACTGGAACAATTAATATCAGCTATAAGATCCTTCCAAAGAAGACTTCTATCAGTAAAGTCACAGCTGGGAAAAAGAAAGCCACTGTCACTTACAAGAAGGTTTCCGGAATAACAGGATACCAGGTGAAGTGTGGAACAAACCGGTCTGTTACAAATGGTACCAAGACAAAGACTACGACGAAGACTAAATATACAATGAAATCTTTAAAGAAAGGAAAGAGGTATTACTTTAAGATCAGAACCTACTTTACGACTGCGTCGGGTAGTAAGGTTTACAGTTCCTGGTCAAATGTAAAGAGTGCAAAGGTAAAGTAAAATGAAGTATTTTGGAACAGATGGATTTAGAGGAGAAGCAGGAAAAGTTCTTACAGCGGATCACGCGTACAAAATCGGACGCTATCTAGGCTGGTACTACGGCAGAGAGAAGCGCGGCAGGATTGTTATAGGTAAGGATACGAGAAGGTCGAGTTACATGTTTGAGTATGCTCTTGTAGCGGGAATCATCTCATCGGGTTCAGATGCGTATCTTCTGCATGTAACTACAACTCCTTCAGTAGCATATGTGGTCCGCACAGAGGACTTCGATTGCGGAGTTATGGTATCGGCTTCTCACAATCCATACACCGATAACGGTATCAAGCTTATGGATTCGAACGGCCACAAGATGTCAGCCGCTGTTGAGAGCCAGATAGAGGATTATCTCGATGGAAAGTCTGACCCGGTTCCGTTCGCAATCGGTGAAAATATCGGTGTCGCTATCGACTATGCTATTGGAAGAAACAGATATATCGGATATCTGATCTCACTTGCGACACGCTCTTACAAGGGAAAGAGAATCGGACTCGACTGCGCGAACGGTTCTACCTTTAACATCGCAAAGAGCGTTTTCGATGCTCTTGGAGCCAAGACCTATGTAGTAGGAAATGAGCCTAACGGATTAAATATCAACCAGAACTGCGGATCGACCCATATCGAAAATCTCGTAAGCCTTGTAAAAGAAAAAGAGCTTGACTGTGGATTTGCCTTCGACGGAGATGCGGACAGATGTATTGCGGTAGATGAGACAGGTCAGGTAATCGACGGCGACTACATCATCTATATCTGCGGTACCTACTTAAAGAAGCATGGTCGTCTCGACGGAAATCATGTCGTAGCGACAATTATGGCAAACCTTGGACTCTTCAAAGCCCTTGAGAAGAACGGTATAGAGTACGATGTTACAACAGTCGGCGATAAGTACGTAAATGAGGATATGGTTGCTAAGGGATATGTACTTGGTGGCGAACAGTCGGGGCATATTATTTTTTCAAAACACGCAACTACCGGTGACGGAATCCTTACAGCCATTATGGTGATGGAAGTCATTATGGAGGAGAAGACGTCACTTCATACACTTGCCTCCGGCATTAAAAAATACCCTCAGCTTCTTAAGAACGTCAAGGTTTCAGATAAGGATGCGATCCTGAATAACAAAAAGGTTCAGGAGTGTAAGGAAGAAATAGAGCAGGAGCTTAAGGGTAACGGCAGAATGCTTCTCCGTGCGAGTGGCACTGAGCCAGTTATCCGTGTTATGGCAGAAGCTGATACGAAAGAGCTCTGTGCGAAGTACGTAGATCAGATGGTTGACGTAATTGAGAGTGAGCTTAAATAAGACACAGCAGGCAGACCTTGTATTGCACTTTAGGAAATACAAGGTCTGCCTTTAAATTGCGTACAACCTATGTTAAAATATTTTACTGTTGACACATGAAGCGAGGTGACATAGCTTCTGGTTTTATTTTTATACAATTGGAGGTTTTATATGTCTAGGAAAAATGGCAGCACCGCGCTCTTTGTGGCACAGGCAGGAATCATCGCAGCACTCTATGTAGTTCTCACGGTATTTGCGGCAGGCTTTGATCTCGCGAGCGGAGCTATTCAGGTCCGTATCTCAGAGGCTCTTACAGTTCTTCCGGTATTTACACCGGCAGCAGTACCAGGACTTTTCATTGGGTGCCTTTTAGCAAACCTTATTACAGGATCAGCTGTCTATGATGTAGTATTCGGAAGTCTGATAACTCTTGCTGCAGCTGTAGTTACGAGACTTTTAAAGGACAGGAAGTTTATCTACACCATTCCTCCTGTACTTTTTAATGCACTTGGAGTACCTGTTATCCTCGTACTTGCATACGGAGTGACTACTGCATATCCGCTCCTCGTTCTTACAGTAGGTGCCGGAGAGGCTATCTCAGTATTTGGATTTGGATTTGCATTAAAGAAGATTCTTGGCAGATACAGAAATACACTCTTTCCCGTAAAAGAGACACAAAGGATCACTAAATAATGAAAGAACTTCTCGAACTTATAACAGACGAAGTGAAAGCCGGCTTTACCAAAGCCGGCTTAGATGCGTCATACGGACGTGTGACCGTAAGTAACCGTCCTGATCTCTGCGAGTACCAGTGCAATGGCGCTATGGCAGCAGCAAAGCAGTACCACAAGGCACCAATCGTTATGGCAGAGGCAGTCGCAGAGTGCCTTAAGGACAGCAGCGTTTTCTCAAAGGTCGAAGCAGTTAAGCCTGGCTTTCTGAACTTCGATTTAAGCGCAGCATTCCTTTCTGACTATGTGAACCAGATGGCATCTAACGATCATTTCGGACTTGAGGCACCAGAAAAGCCACTTACGATAATCTTAGACTACGGCGGTCCGAACGTCGCAAAGCCACTTCATGTCGGACATCTGAGATCAGCTGTTATCGGTGAGTCAATTAAGAGAATCGCCCGCTATATGGGACACAAGGTTATAGGAGATGTACATCTCGGTGACTGGGGCCTTCAGATGGGCCTTATCATAACAGAGCTGCATGAGAGAAAGCCGGATCTCGTTTATTTTGACGAGAGCTATACTGGTGAGTATCCTTCAGAGCCTCCTTTTACGATCTCAGAGCTTGAGGAAATCTATCCATTCGCGTCAGGCAGGTCAAAGGAGGACGAGTCCTACCACGAGAAGGCACTCGAGGCTACAAACGAGCTTCAGAAGGGAAGACGCGGATACAAGGCGCTCCTTCGCCACATCATGGACGTAAGTGTTTCCGATCTGAAGAAGAATTATGAAAAATTAAACGTCTCATTCGACCTCTGGAAGGGCGAGTCAGACGCCGCTCCTTATATCCCTGATATGGTAAAGGATATGAAGGAGAAGGGACTTGCTTATGAGAGCGACGGAGCGCTTGTAGTCGATGTAAAGGAAGACTCTGATAAAAAGGAGATCCCTCCGTGCATGATCCTTAAATCAGACGGAGCGGCACTGTATAATACTACAGACCTCGCTACTATGATCTGGCGTGTAAATGACTATCATCCTGACAGGATAGCTTATGTCGTAGATAAGAGACAGGAACTCCACTTCATCCAGTGTTTCAGGGCCGCTAGAAAGTGCGGCATAGTCCCTGACAGCTGCGGACTCGACTTCATAGGATTCGGGACCATGAACGGCAAGGACGGAAAGCCTTTTAAAACCCGTGAGGGCGGCGTTATGAGACTTTCCACGCTGATCGCCGACGTCGATGAGAAGATGTATGAAAAGATCAGGGAGAATAACGAGCTCCCTGAGGGTGAGGCAAAGGAGACCGCGAATACTATAGCTCTTGCTGCAATTAAGTACGGTGACCTTTCAAACCAGCCTTCAAAGGACTATGTATTTGATATAGATAAATTCACTTCTTTCGAGGGAAATACCGGACCGTATATCCTCTATACCATAGTCCGTATGAAGTCGATCATAAGGAAGTACGAGGCACTGGGGAAGGACTTAAGCGGATTTTCGATTCTTCCGCCTGAGACTGAGAGTGAGAGAAGTCTTCTTTTAGCGCTCGCTCCATTCCAGCAGAGCGTAAGAGCTGCTTACGAAGAAAATATGCCAAACCGCATCTGTCAGTATATTTATGAGCTGTCAAATGCTTTCAACCATTTTTATCATGAGACAAAAATCCTCGCCTGCGAGGATGACAAAAAACAGAAGAGCTATATGTCTCTTCTTTCACTGACGCTTGATGTGCTTACCACAGGCATTGACCTGCTTGGATTTAAGGCACCGGAGCGGATGTAATTTTTACAGGAGGTAGAAATGACAGAAGTAGATATTGTTTCAGGTTTCTTAGGCGCCGGCAAGACGACTTTTATGAAAAAGCTCGTTGCTGAGGCATTCAGCGATGAAAAAGTAGTTATCGTGGAGAACGAGTTCGGTGAGATCGGAATCGACTCAGGCTTCTTAAAGGATACCGGAATCCAGGTTTCAGAGATCAACGGCGGCTGTGTCTGCTGCACTTTGGTAGGTGATTTTACTACAAATCTCCATGAGGTTATAAAGACCCTTCATCCGGACAGGATTCTCGTAGAGCCTTCAGGAGTCGCAAAGCTCTCTGATATCGAGGTTGCTGTTCTCGATGTAGGAAAGACTGAGGAAATCCACATCGGAGCACTTGTCACTATCGTAAATGCCCTTAAGGCTAAGAAGCAGATGAAGGCCTTCGGTGAATTTTTCAAGGATCAGATAGAGCACGCTACAGCAGTTGTTTTATCCCGTACCCAGAAAATGGACGAGGCAAAGCTTGAGGATACCGTAAAAGAGATTAAGGCTCTTAATCCAAAGGCTGTCGTTATCACAACTCCTTGGGATGACCTTAATGGAAAACAGATCATGGATGCTATCACCGGAAAGGACAACCTCGAGGTATTTGAGCTCGCTGAGAAGCATCATGCTGAGGAAGAGGCAGAGCACCATCATCATCACCACGATCATGACCACGATGAGCACGAGCATGAGCATCACGACCATGACCACGATGAGCACGACCATGACCACGATGAGCATGAGCATCACGACCATGACCACGATGAGCACGACCATGACCACGATGAGCATCATCACCACGCTGATGATATCTTTACGACCTGGGGCCGTGAGACACCACATAAGTTTACGAAAGAAACAATTGAGAACGCATTAAAGACTCTCGCTAATAGCGAGGACTATGGCTATATCGTCCGTTCAAAGGGAATTGTTCCTGCAGAAGACGGAACCTGGATCTACTTCGACCTTGTAGACGGCGAGTACGAGATCAGAACAGGTGAGCCTGATGTAACGGGGAAGCTCGTAGTTATAGGAACGGATGTAAACGAGGATAAAGTAGCAAAGTTATTTGGTATTTAAGGATATAGGGGATAGGGTATAGGGGATAGGGCTGTCCCTAACCCCTGGCCCCTAGTCCCTTACAGGAGACATAATGAATATAGAAGAAACAGATGGCGAGATCCCCGTTTACGTATTTTTCGGATTCATGGATTCCGGCAAGACGTCGCTTATTAAGGAGACGCTTTTTCAGAACGGCTTTGCCGATGAATATGACAGATGCCTTCTGATAGCCTGTGAGGACGGCGATGAGGAATACGACGAGGATCAGCTTAAAGAGAATGGAATCGACTTTGTTGAGATTGACGACAAGGAGGATTTCACTCTTGAGCGAATGAACGCTCTCCAGGATAAATTCGATCCGCAGGCGATTTTTATAGAATACAACGGTACCTGGGAGTCAAGCCTTCTCTATGAGATGGACGGTCCTGATGACTGGGTCATAGTACAGAGCCTCTGCACGGTCGATGCGACTACCTTTGAGATGTACCTGAAGAATATGGGTACCATGATTAAGGAGCAGATGTTTAGGGCCGACGTTATTATTTTTAACAGATGTGACGACAATACGCCTAAGGCAAAGTTCAGGGCGAACGTCAAGGGGCTTAACAGAAAGGCACAGATAGTCTACGAGAGAAAGGACGGCTCTATAGATAACAGGCCTGATGAGCTCCCGTTTGATATAAATCAGTCAGAGCTTCATATCTCAGATGCTGACTACGCGCTCTGGTTTATGGACTGCATGGATAACCCTAAGAAGTACGACGGCAAGACGGTTGACTTTTTAGGACTTGTCTATAATCCAAAGGAAGGCAAGGGAAAGCTTCACAAGGGTACATTCGTAGCAGGAAGATTCGCGATGACCTGCTGCGTACAGGATATCCAGTTCCTTGGTCTTCCGTGCAGATACGATAAGGCCACTGAAATCGAGCACAAGAGCTGGGTAAAGGTCAAGGCAAAGATTAAAAACGAGTTCGCAAGAGAGTACAGAGGCAAGGGTCCTGTTCTCTACCCGATAAGCGTTGAAAAAGGAGATAAACCGGCAACTCAGGAAGAGGAACTGGTATATTTTAATTAGGATTCAGGGGATAGGGACTGTCCTCCCCCCCTAACCCATAACCCCTATACCCTAATCCCTACAAAGAAAGGAAAAAGAAGTATGTATGAGATTGTAAAGAAGGAACAGCTTGCGGCGAACATCTATATGATGGACGTCAAGGCTCCGATGGTCACACATTCTTGTCTCCCGGGACAGTTTATCATCGCCATCGCTGAGGAGGATGGAGAGAGAATACCTCTTACCATCTGTGACTATGACAGGCAGAAGCAGACTGTCACGATCGTTTTCCAGCCGATCGGCGCATCTACCGAGAGAATGGCTCAGTTAAACGAGGGAGACTGCTTCCACGATTTCGTTGGTCCTTTAGGAAAGCCTTCAGAGCTCTGCCTTGAGGAAAATCTTGAGGAGACCAAAAAGAAGCACATCGTATTCATCTCAGGCGGTGTAGGAACTGCTCCAGTATATCCTCAGGTAAAGTGGCTACATGAGCACGGAATCGATGCCGATGTAATCCAGGGATCGAGATCTAAGGACCTTCTTTTCTTCGCTGACAAGGTTAAGGCTGTCGCCGGAAATCACTATATCTGTACTGATGATGGTTCATACGGATTCCACGGAATGGGCACTAATCAGCTCCAGGCTCTCTGGGACGAGGGCAAGAGATATGACTGGTGCGTAGCCATCGGACCTATGATCATGATGAAATTCGTCTGCAAGCTCACAAAGGAGCTAGGCATCCATACAGTAGTTTCTATGAACCCTATAATGGTCGACGGAACCGGTATGTGTGGTGCCTGCCGTCTCATCGTTGATGGAAAAGTAAAATTTGCCTGCGTAGACGGACCTGAGTTCGACGGACATCTTGTAGATTTCGACAAGGCAATGGCAAGAATGCAGCAGTATAAGACCGAGGAAGGCCGTAAGAAGCTCGAGTTCGAAGAGGGCGAAACACATCATGGCGGCTGCGGTGTATGCGGAGGTGACAAATAATGGCAGATATGACAAAGAGAGTTCCTATCGCAGAGCAGGAGCCACAGGTAAGAGCACATAATTTTGACGAGGTTTGTCTCGGATATACAGAGGAAGAGGCAGTAGAAGAGGCTAAGCGCTGCCTCAATTGTAAAAATCCACGCTGCGTTGGAGGCTGCCCTGTATCTATAAACATCCCTGCATTTATCCATGCAGTTACTGAGAAGGATTTCAAGAAGGCCTATGAGATAATCAGTGAGTCCTCATCACTTCCAGCTGTCTGCGGACGTGTCTGCCCACAGGAGACACAGTGCGAGGGCGTCTGCATAAGAGGTATAAAGGGTGAGGCTGTAGCTATCGGAAAGCTCGAGAGATTCGTAGCTGACTGGGCAAGAGAGAACGGAATCCACCCACAGCCACCAAAGCAGAAGAATGGCCATAAGGTCGCTGTCATCGGTTCAGGTCCTTCAGGACTTACCTGCGCTGGAGACCTCGCAAAGATGGGCTATGATGTAACCATCTATGAGGCTCTTCAGAAGGCCGGCGGAGTTTTAGTCTATGGTATTCCTGAGTTCCGTCTTCCAAAGGAGAAGGTCGTTGCAGCCGAGGTCGAGAACGTTAAGGGCTTAGGCGTTGATATCGAGACAGATGTAGTAGTCGGAAAGTCTATTACAATAGATGACCTTATGGATGAGTTCGGATATGAGGCTGTATTTATCGGATCAGGTGCTGGTCTTCCTAGATTCATGGGAATCCCTGGTGAGCAGTCAAACGGTGTATTCTCTGCAAACGAGGTTCTTACGAGATCAAACCTTATGAAGGCATATGAGGACGGAGACACACCTATTTTCCACGGCAAAAAGGTTGTTGTAGTCGGAGGTGGTAACGTAGCAATGGACGCTGCCCGTACCTCACTTCGCCTTGGCGCTGAGGTTCATATCGTTTACAGACGTAGTGAGAAGGAGCTTCCTGCGAGAGCAGAAGAGGTTCATCACGCTAAGGAGGAGGGAATTCATTTTGACCTTCTTCAGAACCCTGTTGAGATCCTTGCAGATGACAAGGGCTGGGTTAAGGGTATCCGCGTTATAAAGATGGAGCTCGGTGAGCCTGATGCTTCAGGCCGTAGGAGACCTGTACCAATCGAGGGAAGCGAGTACGAGATCGAGTGCGATACAGTAATCATGGCACTTGGTACATCTCCAAACCCTCTTATCGCTTCTACCACCAAAGGTCTTGATACAAACCAGAGAGGCTGCATCATCGCAAAGGAAGAGGACGGCGAGACTTCAAAGACTGCTGTCTATGCAGGTGGAGATGCCGTTACAGGAGCTGCTACAGTTATCCTTGCTATGGGAGCTGGTAAGGCTGCTGCAAAGGGAATCGACGCATACTTCAAGAACAAATGAAATAAAGCTTGCAAATCTTTGTCTTGTATAGTATAATATCTTAGTTGTGACTTACGCATGACTATAATTTATCGGAGGTATATATACGATGACAGCTTTAAAGTATATTCTCATGGCACTGTTCATCATCGTTTCCATTGTCCTGACTATCGTTATCATGATGCAGGAGGGAGAGGATGCCGGCTTAGGTTCCTTAAGCGGACAGAGCCTTGACACATACTGGAGCAAGAACAAGGGACGTTCGAAAGAGGGCGTTATAGTAAAGGTTACTACAGTTCTTGTTGTTGCATTTTTCGTTTTAGCTTTATTACTAAATACGAATACATTTTCACTTTAAGAAAGAAAGGTCATCGCTTCGGCGGTGGCCTTTTATGGTTTAAGAAGAAATGACTAAGAAAGAGAGATGGACAGATCAGAAGGCAGCCCTGTATCAGCTGATGCAGGATCCTTCCTATCTGCCGATGAAAAAGGATGAGCTTAAGGAACTTCTTCTGCTCGAGGACGACAGCGAGCTAAAGGAAGCTCTCTCGTCTCTTGTAGCTGAGAGGAAGATTACGAAGGCTTCTGACGGCACATACAGGATTCTTCTGCAGAAGAGAGAGGTCCCGGTTTACCTTTCTGAAAAAATAAACGAGAAGCCGGCTCCTGAAAAATCAGGTGAGGACAGATACCTGACGGGTATTTTTTCAAGTAATACTAAGGGATTTGGATTCGTTACCGTTGAGGGATATGACGAGGATTTCTTTATTCCTGAGAAGTACACTCAGATGGCGTTCCACAAGGATACCGTGCGTATTGAGCCGGTCGGAGCGTCTGTTCCTGGCGGCAGGAGAGAGGCTAGGGTTGTAGAGATTCTTGAGCATGCCTACACAGATGTCGTTGGTACATTTGAGAAGTCGAGTAATTTCGGCTTTGTCGTACCTGACGACAGGCATTTAAACAGCGATATTTTTATCCCGGCGCTTAAGACTATGGGCGCTAAGGATAATTCAAAGGTCGTCTGTCACCTGACCTATTACGGGAGCCAGAACAGGAAGCCTGAGGGTGAGATTACTGAGATTATCGGACTTAAGGGCGAGCCGGGTGTCGATATTTTATCCATTGTAAAAGAAAACGACATTCCGACGGATTTCCCTGAGGAGGTATTAGCTGAGGCAAAGAAGGTTTCCGGCCGTGGCAAGGTAAAAAAGTCTGATATCAAGGGCCGTGAGGACCTTAGGGATGTCATGATGGTGACTATCGACGGAGAGGATTCAAAGGATCTTGACGACGCTGTATCTCTTCGGATGGACGGAAAGGATTACATTCTCGGTGTTCATATAGCTGATGTTTCGCACTACGTAAAGGAGGACTCAGCGCTCGATAAGGAGGCTCTTAAGCGTTCGACCTCTGTGTACCTTCCTGACCGTGTGATCCCGATGCTTCCGACAGACCTCTCAAATGGTATCTGCTCCTTAAATGAGGGCGTTGACAGGCTTGCGATGTCCTGTATTATGAGGATTGACGATACAGGTGCGATAAAGGACCACAGGATTGTAGAGTCAGTTATCCGCTCGAACCACAGAATGACCTATACTTCTGTGAACAAGATCCTCGAGGAAGATGATGAGGAAGAGATAGAAAAGTACGAGGATGTGGTCCCGATGTTCAGACAGATGGAGGAGCTTGCTTTTATCCTCCGTGGAAGAAGAACATACAGGGGTTCCCTCGATTTTGATTTCCCGGAGACTGTTGTCGAGCTCGATGAGAATGGAAACCCTAAAGAGATCCATCCGTACTACAGAGGAGTGGCACAGAGGATGATCGAGGATTTCATGCTCGCTGCAAATGAGACTGTGGCAAAGCATGCTTTCGACCATAAGCTGCCGTTCCTCTACAGGACACACGGATTCCCGGATCCTGAGAAGCTGAACACGCTGAAGGCTTTTGTGGGTGGTTTCGGATATACCCTCGAGGGAAATGTAAATCAGATCCACCCGAAGGAGCTGCAGAAGCTTTTAGACAGAGTGGAGGGTGCTCCTGAGGAAGGACTGATCCAGACACTTACTCTCCGCAGCATGCAGCAGGCAAAGTACACTACAGAATGCAGCGGTCACTTCGGATTGGCAGCCGGGTATTACTGCCATTTTACTTCACCTATCAGAAGGTATCCGGACCTGTTTATCCATCGTGTATTAAAGCTCGCTATACATAAGAAGCTGACCAGGAAAAAAATAAATGAGCTGAACGAAGCACTTCCGGATATAGCTGAGCGCACGTCGTCACTTGAGAGAAGAGCGGATAATGCCGAGCGCGATGCCATAAAGCTCAAGAAAGTGGAGTACATGGTTCCGCATATCGGAGAGGAGTTTACCGGAAAGATTTCAGGTGTCACCTCATGGGGGCTCTATGTGGCTCTTCCGAATTCTATCGAGGGGATGATCCCTGTCCGCACCATGACAGATGATTTCTATGAGTTTTCTGAGGAGACTTACGAGCTGATCGGAAAGAGCTTTAACAGGCACTATACCCTTGGAATGCCGCTTAAAGTAAAGCTGGTTTCGGCTGAGCCTACTACAAGGCTTATCGACTTTGAACTGGTCGATGATTTCATGGGAGGCGGCACAAAGAACAGGAAGAAGCCTGCTACTCTGGAGAAACAGAATCATTCCGGTAAATTTTCAAAGAAAGCATTAAAGCAGCTGAAGAAGATTTCGGGAGGAAAAGGAAGATATGGCAAAGGAAATAACAGGAAGAAAAATCATCGCCACTAACCGTAAAGCAAGGCATGATTACTTTCTTGATGGATATATAGAATGCGGGATAGTCCTTGTAGGCACTGAGGTAAAGAGTCTCCGTGCCGGTGGTTGCTCCCTGAAGGAGGCCTGGGTCAGGATACAGAACGGTGAAGTCTGGATCTATCAGATGCATATCGCTCCATACGAAAAGGGCAATATCATGAACAAAGACCCGCTCCGCCCGAGAAAGCTGCTTTTGCACAAGAACGAGATCTTAAAACTCGAGCAGCGGATCAAGGAAAAAGGTTATACCTTAGTTCCTGTCGAGGTATATTTCAAGAATTCAAATGTCAAGATCGAGATCGCCCTTGCCCGAGGCAAGAAGCTCTACGATAAGCGCGCCGACATCGCGAAGCGCGACCAGCAGCGCGAGGCCGCAAGGGACTTTAAGATCAGGAATCTGGGGTGATAGCGCAGGGGCATGAGCATATATTCTCAATAACGGCCTCTGGCAAAATTTGCACAAGTAAAGTAAGATTATAAATCTGGGGTAAGACACAAAAAACAGCTGTCACATAAAAAAGTGGCGGCTGTTTCTTTAAAAAAGTGGAGTAGGCGGGAGTCGAACCCGCGTCCAAAAATCCATTCACTCTCCTTCTACGAGCGTAGTGATCTATTTATCATTCCCTCTGCCGGACGGGAGAGCACGCCCTTCCGGTTTCAGTAGCTTCATGATACGTACTTACGCGCAAAGCTTAACGAAAGCCGTTTCCCATGTGTTTGAAGCCGGTGACTGAACGCATGGGTACGCTCAGGCGACTGCTGCCCTCAGGCAGCGTATGCTAAATTATCTTCAGCGTTTAAATTTAATTTGAGATTTGACGCATCATCCTGCGGCTCGCTTCTAAAGCTTCAAGATCCCTGTCGAGACCTTTACTACCCCGAAACTGATTATATAATAACACCCTCCCTTGAAAAATAAAAGTATTTCCCAGTAAAAAAACTTAAAAATTGAATGTCCCCCGAAAAAAAGACGGTTATTTTTCAATAAATACTAAAACATACGACTGACGCTTTTCTTTTTTTATAGAAACGATTTGGACGTGAATTATATTAAAGCCCTAAAAATAAAACTGTTGCGAAGCCATGTCACAAGTGCTAATATAAGTTTAGGAGTATTTAACAATTTTTGCGTTCTGTATAATCAACTTTCAGAGCGTGGTTCATTAAAAGAAAGAGAGGACTTCTATGAATACCCCAATCATCGTCGCTATTGTTGTTATCGTTGCGATTATTCTTCTGGCATCTTTTATTAAGATCGTGCCGGAGTCTTCTGAGGCTATCGTTGAGCGGCTTGGAAAATACAACCGCACGATGCATGCCGGGATCAACTTCAAGATGCCGTTTATCGAGACGGTCCGTGCGAGAGTTTCGCTTAAAGAAGCAGTACTTGATTTCCCGCCGCAGCCAGTCATCACAAAGGATAATGTCACGATGATGATCGATTCAGTCGTGTACATGAAGGTCTTCGACTCGATGCTCTACACTTACAAAATCTCAAACCCGAGACAGGGAGTCGAGACTCTTTCAGCGACTACATTAAGAAACCTGGTCGGAGCCCTGACCTTTGATGAGACACTTACCTCACGTGATACGATAAATGCGAAGCTTCAGTCAGAGCTTGATGAGGCTACTGATGCCTGGGGAATTAAAATCACCCGTGTCGAGGTAAAGAACATTCAGCCGCCTAAGGACATCCAGGAAGTAATGACGAAGCAGATGAGAGCTGAGCGTGAGAAGAGACAGGCTATTACTGAGGCTGAAGCACATAAGCAGTCAGTTGTTACCACTGCAGAGGGTGACAAACAGGCTAAGGTTCTTGCTGCACAGGCAGAGGCGGAAGCCTCTGTTGCAAGAGCTGAAGGTGAAGCTAAAGCCACAAGACTTCGCGCAGAGGCTCAGGCTTATGCACTTAAGACACTTACAGAATCAGGAGTTTCGCCTGAGGTCCTTAAGCTGAAGGGCTATGAGGCTATTCAGGGCGTTGCAAATGGTAATGCTACGAAGATTTTCATGCCGGCTTCACTTATCGACGAGGTATCAAATGCTGAGATCCTTGGTGAGGGCATAAAGAGCGCGTTCTCAAATCCTTCTGTCAAAGTAAAAAAAGCTCCGGATATGAGTGATCCTCATATGACTATTGCATTATCTCCTAGGTCAGACAGTGCAATCCACAGGAATGTGGCAGACACATCGAAGGCCATGCAGTATGAGCAGGCCGCTGATGACAAGAAGGAAGAGGATGAGGAGTGATTGCGCTTCAGGTTCTATAAACAAATTCAGAATGATTTTTAATTGAATTTAAAAAAAGACTTCTCACACTGGTTGATGTGGGAAGTCTTTTATTATGTGCAGGTTTTTAGTTTAAATGTTTAGTAGAGAAAAAGATGAATTAGATTTCATTTATTATCTCATCCGCCACAAAGACACCGCTGGCGGAGGCGTGGGAGAGGGAGTGCGTGACACCGCTGCCGTCGCCTATCATATAGAGGCCGTTGTAGCTGGTCTCGAGGTGCTCGTTTAATTCTACCTCCAAGTTGTAGAACTTGACCTCGACTCCGTATAGAAGGGTGTCATCTCCGGCTGTTCCCGGGGCGATGCGGTCGAGGGCATAGATCATTTCGATTATGCCATCGAGAATTCTCTTAGGAAGAACGAGCGAGAGGTCGCCAGGAGTCGCGTTAAGGGTAGGATGGACAGTGCACTCCTCGATACGCTTAACAGTTGAGCGTCTGCCTCTTTCGAGGTCTCCGAATCTCTGGACTATTACTCCTCCGCCAAGCATATTTGAGAGGCGGGCGATGCTTTCACCGTAGCCGTTTGAATCGTGAAACGGTTCAGAGAAGTGCTTTGATACGAGAAGCGCGAAGTTCGTATTCTCGGTCTTCATAGCAGGATCCTCAAAGCTGTGGCCGTTTACAGTGATGATCCCGTTAGTGTTCTCGCTTACGACGATACCATGAGGATTCATGCAGAAGGTGCGGACCTTATCCTCGAACTTTTTCGTGCGGTAGACTATTTTTCCCTCATAGAGCTCCTTTGTGATATGCTCGAAAATAGGGGCAGCGAGCTCGACACGGACACCGATGTCGACGCGGTTGCTTTTCGTATGGATGCCTAGGTCGCTGCAGACAGTCTCCATCCACTTCGAGCCGCTTCTTCCTACAGAGACGATGCATTTAGGAGCCTCGAAGGTCTCTGTATCGGTGTGGATTTTATAGATATACCCATCACCGTCTTCGATTGCATCTATTTTGCGTACAGGGGTATCGAAGTGAAAATCAACCTTATCCTTCAGATAGGCGTAGAGGTGCTCCAATACTACATAGTTCTTATCAGTTCCTAAGTGACGGACAGAGGCGTCGAGGAGTTGGAGGCCGTTCTGCATGCAGAGAGTCTTAAAGGATGAGCCAGCAGTAGAATAGAGCTTCGTGCCTTCTCCGCCGTTTGCCATATTGATCTCGTCGACGTACTTCATCAGTTCTAATGCCTTTTCACGGCCGATGTATTCGTAGAGAGTGCCGCCGAAGTCATTGGTGATATTGTACTTTCCGTCAGAAAAAGCACCTGCGCCACCAAAACCGTTCATTATCGAACAGCTCTTGCAGTGGATGCAGCTCTTTATCTTTTTTCCGTCGATAGGGCAGTGACGCTTTTCGAGAGGGGTTCCCTCTTCAAAAAGCCCAATCCTAAGGGACGGATCCTTTTTTACCAGTTCATAAGAAGCGTAGATCCCGCCGGGACCCGCGCCGATTATTATCACATCATAATTCATTTATTCAATTACCTTTCATACATTTGTCAAACAGTATAATCATACCAAAATCTTGTTAAAAAAGGAAGTAAGTGTTAAACTATCCAGTGTATTTTTTCAGAAGGTTGATAAAAATCACTTTCTCTGAGGTTTACCATGAAATTCGGGATTTTATATAACAGGAATAATTTAAATATCGGCGACGATATCCAGGCGGTGGCGGCTTCTTATTTTCTTCCGCAGATAGACTATTTTATAGACAGAGAGCAGATGCAGGACTTTAAGACAAAGGATAAAAATCCTGTGGCTGTGATAATGAACGCCTGGTACATGTGGAACAAATGGAACTGGCCGCCATCAAAGTATATCTATCCGCTGTTTGTAGGTTTTCACTATGCCGACCATCAGCTGGGCTATCAGCCTGGATCCATCATAAAGTATGAGATGCTTACAGGACGCGGAGGCGAGTATCTGCAGGCCAACGGACCAGTAGGCTGCCGTGATCATTTTACCGAGAAAAATCTAAAAGACATCGGCATTGACGCGTATTTTTCAGGCTGCATCACGATGACACTTCCGAAACGTCCGAAGGAAGACAGAGGAAAATATATCTGTGTTGTAGATGCCGGAGATGAGATAACTGCGCGGATAAAGGAGCAGCTAAAGGGCACCGACATAGAGGTAAAGGTCCTGACTCACAACAGGCCGAGGAACAAAAACCGTACCTGGGAAGAGCGGAAGGCTTTTGTAGAGGAGAGGCTTTCCATCTACCAGAATGCCATCTGTGTCGTAACGAAACGGCTTCACTGCGCTCTGCCCTGCCTTGCGATGGAAGTCCCGGTGCTTCTCGCGAGGATAAATAAAGACGAGACCAGATTCGACCCTTATCTCGACTATCTGTACTGGACCACGCCTGAGGACTATCTGTCGGGAAAATGCACTTATGATGTGACTGACCCGCCAGAGAACAAGCCTGACTATAAGCCTGTTCGCGAGGCTCTGATAGAAAAGTGCTGTGCCTTTGTCAATGAAGTAAAGGATGACGACCGTTCTCTTTTTGACCTGAAAAAATATCGTGCCACCGATAAAGAGATACTCGAGTGGAGAATCAATACGCTTAAAGAAATCCTTCCGCGCTGGGAAGACACTCTTGATAAACAGGCACATGAGCTATCCGACCTTTACTTACAGCACTTTATGCTTTTCTCAAAGACAGACGAGTTCAGAAATTATGATAAGGACAAGAAGAAGCGGCTTTTAAAGTACGTAAAGTCAAAGGCAAACTACTATAAATTCGTCGTAAACTACTATCAGATAGATATGACTGTAAGACAGGTGCTTGCGGAAAATCCTGACATCGGGCCGCTTCATCTGGAGGACCTTAGGCTTAGGACTATCTGCGACGAATACGCGAAACTGTCGAAGCGGAATTTTTACCGTAAGGAAAAGATCCTGAATGGAATAGAGGAGATGACGGCCGGTGAACAGATTTAAAGACCTGCTTAAAGAAAAAATACTCATAACCGACGGGGCGATGGGAACCTACTATCAGAGCCTCTATCCGGAGGATGAGGACATAGTCGAGCGAGCTGTGATGACTCATCCGGACAGGATAAAAGCGATACACCGAAGCTATATCGACGCTGGTGCCACGCTTATCCGCTCGGACAGTTTTGCGGTGTCGGGTCCGTTCATAGAAGATGATACTGAAAAAGTACAGATAGCCAGAACAGCTTTTTCGCTTGCAAAAAAGGCTGTAGACGAGTCCGGAAAAGACTGTCTTCCTATGGCGGACATCGGGACTATCTTTGACCCGGCGATGGAAGGCCATATCTTTTCTGACTTAAAGCCTGTGATCGACGCTTTTTTAGATGAGGGAGCAGACGTCTTTGACTTCGAGACGCAGACGCAGATCGAGGGACTTTCTGAGATCTTTTCTTATATCAGGGAGAAAAATCCTGACTCTGTCATAATAGCATCTTTTTCTATAAATAAGACCGGTATGACTACAGGCGGGCTTTCGGTCGATAATATCATGCGTTTCGGAGCCGAAGAGAAAAATGTAGACATCTATGGATTTAATTGCGGTGTCGGACCTTCGCACATGGCTCAGATCCTATCACGGGCTTCATTTTATACTGATAAGCCTTTTATAGTGCTTCCAAATGCCGGATATCCGTATAATCTGAGAGGCAGGCAGATCTACAGGGGAGACAAGGATTTTTTCGCTGAAAAAATGAAATCCATAGTCTCGTCAGGCGCGAACCTGATAGGAGGCTGCTGCGGAACGACTCCTGCGTTTATCGAAAAACTGAGCAGCAGTTTTTCAGAGATGAAGCCTGCCGAAAATACAGTGACAGCACTTGAGGGAAAAAAGCAGCGGACTTTTTCATCTTTTTATAAAAAAATAAGCAGCGGCGAGAAGCCGTTTGTCGTAGAATTAGATCCGCCTTTTGACAGCGACATCTCAAAGGTCATGAAGTCTGCGCACACTCTGGCTGATGCCGGAGTAGATATAATAACGCTTTCCGATTCCCCGATGGGACGCAGCAGGATGGACCCGATGCTTCTTGGTGCCATGATGCAGAAGGAGACCGGAGTCGATGTGATGCCGCATGTGACCTGCCGTGACAGGAATATCATAGGACTCCGCGGCTCTCTTCTTGGAAGCTATGCAGCAGGCATAAGGCATTTTCTGATGATAACTGGCGATCCGGTCCCTTCTGCTGACAGGAGCCAGATAACGCCGGTATTCGATTATAACTCTATCCGTTTTATGAATATGGCGAAGCTGTTAAACGACGAGACTTTTTCAGAAGACCGGATCATCTACGGCGGAGCGCTGAATTACCATGGCAAAAATGTCGACGCCATAGTTCGCCGGATGCAGCTTAAAATGGAGCAGGGCTGTTCGTTTTTCCTGACACAGCCTGTCTATGGAGACGAAGATATAGAGCGACTTACACTTTTAAAGCAGAGTACAGGAGCAAAGATCATAGCAGGCATCATGCCGCTTGTGAGTTTTAAAAATGCCACTTTCATGGCCACAGAAATGCCAGGCATCCACGTGCCTCAGGAAGTAGTCGATATGTACAGACCGGACATGTCGAGGGAAGAGGCTGAAGCTGTGGCAGAGCAGGTGTCACTTGACATAGCTGCTAAAATAGAGAAAACAGCTGACGGCTATTACTTTATGGTGCCATTTAACCGGGTAAAGCTGATCTGTGACATAATTGGAAAAATCAGGGAAAAAGAATGACTGTTACTGAATTTAAGAAACTGACCGGGACCGGACATCCTGTATATCTCGATGGCGGTGTCGGTACGAATATGATGAAGGCCGGAATGCCTATGGGAGTCTGCCCCGAAAAGTGGATGGAGGACAATCCCGAACCTATCAGAAAACTGCAGCACGAGTACATGGAGGCGGGGAGTGATATAGTTCTTGCGCCTTCTTTTGCTGCAAACAGGATAAAACTCTCCGAGTACGGACTTGAAGACCAGGTCGGAGAGATAAACCGGACGCTAGCAGAGAATACGAGAAAAGCTACAGAGGGAAAGTGCCTGGTGGCTGGTGATATCACGATGACCGGTCAGCAGCTTTCACCTATTGGGGAGCTCGACTTTGAGGACCTTGTCACCGTGTACAAGGAGCAGGCACAGGCCCTTATAGAAGGCGGGATCGACGTATTTTTTATAGAGACGATGATGAGCCTCCAGGAGACAAGGGCAGCTCTTATAGCTGTAAAGGAACTGGCTCCAGACATACCTGCGCTCACTTCACTTACCTATAATGAGGACGGCAAAACTCTGTATGGTTCATCACCTTCGAATGCGATAGTAGTATTACAGTCTTTAGGTGCTGATGCAGTCGGACTCAACTGCTCTACAGGTCCTGATAAAATGGTGCCGTTAATCGAGCAGATGAGGCGTTACGCGACTGTGCCTATCATAGCAAAGCCAAATGCCGGACTGCCTGAACTTATTGACGAAAATACAGTCTATAGGATGATGCCTGATGAGTTTGCTTCAGATATGGAAAACCTCGTAAAGGCAGGAGCTGTCATAATAGGTGGCTGCTGTGGTACTACGCCGGAGCATATTAAGGCTATGGTAGAGCGCACTAAGGATATGGAGGTGCTTAAACCTTCTCCTGTAACAGAGCGCGTTATCTCATCTGAGCGCAAGGTGCAGGAGATAAATCCGGACGGTAATTTTCTAGTAATCGGTGAGAGGATAAATCCTACCGGAAAAAAGAAGCTGCAGGCTGAGCTTCGCGCAGGCTCGATGGATATGGTAAATGACTTCGCGAGAAGCCAGGAGGAAAACGGAGCTGCAATCCTTGATATTAATATGGGCACGAATGGCATCGATGAGAAAGAGATGATGCTTCGTGCTATAGATGAGGTCACCTATGAGACAGATCTCCCTCTATGCATAGATACGAGCTATCCTGAGGTAATGGAGGCAGCGTTAAGACGCTACCCAGGGCGCGCGCTTATAAACTCTATCTCCGGAGAGGAGGAGAGGATGGAAGTCATGCTTCCTATCGCCAAAAAATACGGCGCGATGTTTATTGTTCTCCCTCTATCATCAGCAGGTCTTCCGAAGACGATTGAGGAGAAGCATAATAACCTCGACAGTGTACTTAATGCCGTAAAGGATGCGGGAATGTCAACGGACCGCTGCGTAGTAGATGTAATTACGGCTACAGTCGGGGCGGATGCTGACAGCGCGAAGAAATGCTTTGCAACATTAGATTACTGCAGAAAGCTTGGTTTACCAACAGTCTGCGGCCTATCGAACATCTCGTTCGGCTTGCCGGAGAGAGCCTTTGTAAATACAGCTTTTCTTAATATGGCGATAGCTCACGGCCTTACTATGGCTATAGCAAATCCGTCACAGAAGCTCCTTATGCTTACGGCAGCTGCGGCTGATATGCTTCTTAATAAAGCTGGTGCTACCGAAAAGTATTTAACTCAGGCGCAGGACGCTGATTTTTCAATCACCTCAGGTGGTAAAGCCCCTGAAAAAAGTGAAGAGAAGAAATCAGAGCTTCCGCCTGTAATGAACGCTGTAGTTAAGGGCGATACAACGCATATACAGGAGCTTGTACAAAGGGAAATCGACTCAGGACGTGATCCTAGAGAGATATTAAATACAGACCTCATCGCCGGGATAAAGATGGTAGGAGACTTATACGAGCAGAAAAAATACTTCCTCCCACAGATGATTTCCGGAGCCAATGCCATGGAGAAGGGTGTCTCCGTTATTGAGCCGCTTCTTAAGAGTGATTCCTCTGAGGTAAAGGAGACTATAGTAGTCGCAACAGTAGAGGGAGATATACACGATATCGGAAAGAACCTTGTGGCTCTTATGCTTAAAAACTATGGCTACAATGTCATAGACTTAGGTAAGGACGTGCCGGCAGAAGATATAGTAAATGCAGCCATCGAGAACAAGGCCTCTGTAATAGGCCTTTCTGCTCTTATGACAACTACCATGGTTCATATGAAGGACGTTGTGGCATTAAGGAACGAGAGGTATCCGTCATGTAAGGTTGTAATAGGTGGCGCCTGCATAACTCCGTCCTACAGTGATGAGATAGGAGCTGATGGCTATTCGGCAGATGCGGCTGAATGCGTTCAGCTGGTCGAAAGGCTCCTGGCCTGAAAAATTTTTGTGAGAATTACGTTTATTTTTTCAAAAATTCCCTTGACATTACTTCCCTGTTTTGGTAGTATATACAAGTCGCGTAAATGAAATCGAGAAAAGCGCGGCTTATATATGGGATCTTAGCTCAGCTGGGAGAGCATCTGCCTTACAAGCAGGAGGTCATAGGTTCGAGCCCTATAGGTCCCATTTAGAAACATTTTTGTTTCTGTGGCGAGATAGCTCAGTTGGCTAGAGCACGCGGTTCATACCCGCGGTGTCAAGAGTTCGAGTCTCTTTCTCGCTACTGCTGTTAAGGGCTGTTACATCTGTGATGTGACAGCCTTTTTTGTACACGAGGTATTTTTATGAGAATAGGAAATGGCTACGATGTCCACCAGCTGACAGAGGGAAGAGATTTGATCATCGGTGGTGTACATATTCCTTATGAGAAAGGGTTACTTGGACATTCGGATGCAGATGTGCTTCTCCATGCGGTAATGGATGCGCTCCTTGGGGCAGCAGGCCTTGGAGATATAGGGCTTCATTTTCCTGATAATGATGATAGATACAAGGGAGCTGATTCGAGAGAGCTTCTGCGGCAGGTCAGGCAGCTGCTCTTAGACGAGGGCTTTGTTGTCGGAAATATCGACTGCACCATCATAGCCCAGGCGCCTAAAATGCGTCCATACATAGAACAGATGAAAAAAAATATTGCATCTGACCTTCAGATAGCGGATAATATGGTAAATGTAAAAGCTACAACTGAGGAGCACTTAGGCTTTACCGGAAGAGGCGAGGGCATTTCAGCACAGGCTGTCTGCATCATAGATTCACTGTATGAGGCAGGAATGCCGATAGGTGGTGGCTGCACGGGATGCTCTGGATGCCCGAAGGTGAGTTAGGTCAAGGAGATTTTATATGATTAAGATTTACAACACGCTTACGAGAACAAAGGAAGAATTCAAGCCTATTGAAGAGGGCAAGGTCAGCATGTATGTCTGTGGACCTACAGTCTACAATTACATACATATAGGAAACGCCCGTCCTATGATAGTATTTGATACTGTAAGGAGATACTTCTTATACAAGGGCTATGAAGTAAACTATGTATCGAACTTTACAGACGTAGACGACAAGATCATAAAAGAGTCTATTCAGGAGAATAAGAGTGCCCAGGATGTAGCCGAGTTCTATATCGCCGAGTGCAAAAAGGATATGAAGGCTATGAATATCATGCCTGCCACCAAGAATCCACGGGCAACCGAGGAAATCGACGGCATGATAGACATGATACAGACTCTTATAGACAAGGGTTATGCTTACGTAGTATCTGATGGAACTGTCTACTATAAGACAAGAAGCTTCGCTGGATATGGAAAGCTCTCTCACAAGAATATTGACGACCTCGAGGGTGGACACCGTGATATAAAAGTAACCGGAGAGGAGAAACAGGATCCTCTCGATTTCGTTCTCTGGAAGCCTAAGAAGGAGGGAGAGCCTTTCTGGAAATCTCCATGGTGCGATGGAAGACCGGGCTGGCATATAGAGTGCTCTGTCATGTCAAAGAGATACTTAGGAAATACTATCGATATCCATGCCGGCGGAGAAGACCTTATTTTTCCACATCATGAGAATGAGATAGCCCAGTCTGAGGCTGCGAACGGAGTACCGTTCGCCCACTACTGGATGCACAATGGCTTCCTGAATATCGACAATAGAAAGATGAGTAAATCTCTTGGAAACTTCCTTTTGGTTAGAGAGATTTTAAAACGCTATAATCCTGATGTATTGAGGTTCTTCATGCTCTCAGCCCAGTACAGAAGTCCTCTTAATTATTCTGAGGATCTGATGGAGTCTGCAAAGAGCGGACTTGAGAGAATAAGGACCTGCGGTGACAGACTTAAGGACCTTATCGCAAAGGCTCCTGTAGCACAGATGTCAGAGGATGAGGACGCGCTTCTCGATACTACTAAGGAATACGTAAATAACTTCGAGGATGCTATGGACGACGACTTCAACACAGCAGACGCCATAGCTGCCATTTTCGACCTCGTAAAATTCGCTAATACTAAGCTTGATGAAGAGAGTTCTTCTGAAATCCTTATGAACGTATATCAGAAGATTGAAAGACTCTTAGGTGTTCTTGGCCTTGAATTTACAGTAGAAAAGGAAGATGTAGATCAGCAGATCCGTGACCTTATAGAGAAGCGCCAGCAGGCTAGAAAAGAGAAAAATTTCGCTTTAGCTGATCAGATAAGAGATGAGCTCTTAGCTCAGGGAATTGAGCTTCTCGATACGAGAGAAGGAGTTAAATGGAAGAGGGTATAAGCGCAATCCGGAATACCTTTGACATACCGGAGCGTGACATAAAGACCTATTCACCGCTTACCCTTGCCTTTTTAGGAGACGGTGTATTTGAGATAATAGTCCGCTCTATTGTAGTGGCAGGAAGAAATGTCTCTCCATCGAGACTTCACAATGCCTCTGCCCATATAGTAAAGGCTGCCTCTCAGCGCAGAATTGCCGAGGCTATTGAGGGCGACTTAACTGAAGATGAGGCAGATGTTTTCAGACGCGGAAGAAATGCCAAGAGCTATACTCACGCGAAAAATGCATCTGTGTCAGATTATCGGATAGCTACAGGATTTGAGACGCTCCTTGGCTATCTGTATCTACTAAAAAAAGACGACAGGATTCTTGAGCTTGTAAAAATGGGACTTTATAGAACCGGCCTTCTCTCGGATAAGACCGGAGATTTTGAGGAAAAAAATCATGCATGACGAAAGTACGATAATTGAGGGAAGAAACGCGGTTCTAGAGGCTCTGCGCTCAGATACGACAGTCGAGAGAATTTTTGTGTTGAAGTCGAGCTTTGACGGCCCGATTCATACTATCCTCCGCGAAGCTAAAAAGCAGGGCATAAGAACTGACCTCGTAGACAAGGCCAGACTTGATGAAATCTGCCCTGATAAAAAGCATCAGGGAGTTATAGCCTATGTGGCTGCTTTTTCGTATTCTACAATCGACGATATTCTAAATAAGGCAAAGGAAAAGGGCACGGATCCGTTTATTTTTATCCTCGATGAGATAGAGGATCCGCACAACCTCGGAGCTATTATCCGTACGGCCGATATGGCTGGCGCCGATGGTGTCATAATCCCTAAGAACAGGGCAGCAGGACTTACTGCTTCGGCTGTAAAGGCTTCAGCCGGTGCCATCGCTTATGTACCTGTAGCAAAGGTTACAAACCTGTCAAGGACAATCGATGAGCTTAAGGAAAAGGGAGTCTGGATATATGCCTGCGACTTAGACGGCGAGAGCATCTATAAGACTGCTCTTACAGGACCTCTTGCTATAGTCATCGGAAACGAGGGCAAGGGTATTTCAAAACTCGTAAAGGAAAAGTGCGATGCTGTAGTAAGCATTCCTACCTTTGGAGATATCGATTCACTGAATGCTTCGGTTTCATGCGGAGTTGTAGCTTTTGAGGCTGTAAGACAGAGGCTTGAGAAAAAGTGATTTACTTAGATAATGCAGCTACGACGCAGATGAAGCAGGAAGTTCTTGATGAGATGATGCCGTACTTCCGCGAGTATTACGGGAATGCGTCTGCTGTCTATGAGCTGGGCAATAAAAGTAAATACGCAATTGATGTGGCAAGGGACAGGGCTGCGGCTCTTTTGCACACTAAGGCTGAGCGTATATTTTTTACATCGGGAGGCTCGGAGTCTGACAACTGGGCTATCATAAAGACGGCACAGATGCTTAAGGACAAGGGACATCATCTGATTACGACTGCGATAGAGCATCCGGCTGTGATAAATACGATGAAGGCCTTAGAGGATGAGGGCTTTGAGGTTACCTTTCTTCCTGTAGATGAGAAGGGGTTTGTAACTCCTGAGCAGGTTGAAGAGGCCATAAGAGACGATACGATTCTTATCTCTGTGATGTTCGCAAATAACGAGATAGGCACGATAGAGCCGATTGAAGAGATAGGGCGTATCGCGCATGAGCATGGTATCCTATTTCATACTGATGCTGTGCAGGCCTTTGGGCAGCTGCCGATAGATCCGGATGAGATGAATATCGACCTGCTTTCGGCAAGCGCTCATAAAATCTACGGACCGAAGGGTGTCGGGCTTCTTTACTTAAGTCCTAAGGCCAGCCGTATCAGATCACTTATCCACGGCGGAGGACAGGAGAGAAACAAGAGAGCGGGAACTGAGAATGTCCCTGGTATTGCAGGATTTGGTAAGGCCTGTGAGCTTGCAGCATCTTCTATAAACGAGAGGATGCAGAAGGAGTCTGCTCTCCGCGATTATTTTGTTAAAAGAGTTTTAAATGAGATACCGCTTACTTACATAAACGGTGCAGCGGGAGATAACAGGCTCCCTGGAAACGCAAATATTGGCTTTAAATTCGTAGAGGCTGAGTCGGAGCTTATTATGCTCGATGGTAAGGGTATTGCAGCCTCAAGTGGTTCAGCCTGCACGGCTGGAAGCATCGATCCGTCACATGTTCTTCTTGCAATCGGACGGGATGAGACAGAGGCAAGGGAGTCTCTCCGTTTTACTCTTTCTGATTCGACGACAATGGAAGAGCTCGATAGGACTGTCGAGGTTCTCAAGGAGACAGTTGAGATGCTTCGCAGTACGAATTTATTTTATCAGGATTATCTGGAAAAAAATGGCTAAAGTAGTAGTTGGCATGAGCGGTGGCGTGGATTCTTCAGTCGCCGCTTATTTATTAAAAAAACAGGGATATGATGTCATAGGTGTTACTATGCAGATCTGGCAGAGTGAGGACGCTGCCTGCCGTCTCGAGGAGAGAGGCTGCTGCGGTCTGTCTGCTGTAGAGGATGCGAGAAGAGTCGCAGGTGTTCTTGGAATTCCATACTACGTGATGAACTTCAAGGAAGATTTCCGTAAGTATGTGATGGATTATTTCGTCGACGAGTATAAGCACGGCAGAACTCCTAATCCATGCATCGCCTGCAACAGGTATATAAAGTGGGAGGGACTCTTAAAGAGAAGTCTCGATATCGGAGCTGACTATATAGCTACAGGTCACTATGCGAGGATTGAGACGCTTCCGAACGGCAGAGTCGCTATAAAGAATTCTGTCACCGCTGAAAAGGACCAGACCTACGTGCTCTACAACCTGACACAGGAGCAGCTTAGGCACACTCTTATGCCTATAGGCGACTATGACAAGCCAACTGTTAGAAAAATAGCCGAGGAGGCCGGCCTTCCCGTAGCACACAAGAGGGACAGTGAGGATGTCTGCTTTATTCCTGACGGAGATACCGGTGCCTTCCTCGACAGTGAGCTCGGGAGTGAGGCTCCGGGTGAGGGAAATTATGTGGATAAGGATGGTAATATCCTTGGAAAACACAAGGGAATCACCCATTACACTATAGGTCAGAGAAAAGGACTTGGCATAGCCTTTGGACACCGTGTTTTTGTACAGAGCCTTAATGTCCCGAAAAACGAGGTTGTGCTCGGTGAAAACGAGGAGCTGTTTACTGACAGTCTCATGGCATCTGATCTCGTCTATATGAGTGAGGAAAGCTTTTATCCGGAGAAGACATACATAGGAAAAATCCGCTACTCAGATCCTGGTACGCCGTGTCATGTGGCCTATGACGGTGATTTTTTAAAGGTAAAGTTCGAAAAAAAAGTAAGAGCTGTCACTCCGGGGCAGGCACTTGTCCTCTATGACGGAGACTATGTGGCTGGCGGTGGAGTTATCTACGGGAGGTGTTAAGTGATGTATTTTGATACTCATATGCATACCTGTTTTTCAGGTGACAGCGATGCAGATCCGATTGATATGATAAATGCGGCAAAGAAAAATGGTCTGGGCGGACTCTGCTTTACTGATCATCTCGATATCGACTATCAGGAGGAGCCGCATCTCTTTGACCTGGATTTTGATAAATACTGGAGCGAGATGCCCCAAATCAAGGCCTTTAATGAGACAAATGATTTTAAGATCTATATCGGTGTGGAGATGGGACTTCAGCCGTATCTGGCGCCTAAGCATCATGAGCTTGTACATAAGTACCCGTTTGATTTCGTAATCGGCTCTGTACATGCCGTAGATGGCAAGGATCCTTACTATAAGGAATTCTATGATGGAATCAGTGCAGCTGATGCTTATCACAGGTATTTCGACCAGGTGCTTGAGAATATCCGCGCGTTCGATGAGTACGATACCTTAGGACACCTCGACTATGTGGTGCGCTATGGACTTAAATACTTCAATGAGCCTTTAGTATTTTCTGACTATAAGGATCAGATTGAAGCGATACTTAAGCATCTTATCATGCATGGTAAATCACTTGAGTTAAATACCGGAGCCTTCAGATACGGCATGACAGAACCAAATCCATCGTATCAGATTTTAAAGTTTTACTATGACTTAGGCGGCAGGGATATAACTCTTGGGGCCGACGCGCACGCTCCAGATACTGTTGGTGACCATTTCGCTGAGGTATCTTGTAAGCTTAAGGACATAGGCTTTAGGTACATAAATGTCTATGTGAAGAGGCAGCCTCAAAAAATAGAGATAGTATAAATTTCATCCTGAATCCAGGCTGATTTAAAAAATTACGTTAAATCTTTATCAAACTTGAAATCAAGGGTTGCAAAATCAAATGAAAACCGTTATTATATAAAATGTTTATGGAAATTGTTCCACTGACAAAACAAAATAATTTTTCGTAGGAGGAATTAACAAATGGCAGTTAGAGTAGCAATCAATGGATTTGGACGTATCGGTCGTCTTGCATTCCGTCAGATGTTCCAGGCAGAGGGTTATGATGTTGTAGCTATCAACGATTTAACCAGCCCTGAGATGCTCGCATATCTTCTTAAGTATGATACAACACACGGAAGATACAACGGAAAGGTTGAGAGCACAGATCATTCAATCATCGTAAACGGCAAAGAGATCGAGATCTACAAGGAGAAGGACGCAGCTAACCTTCCTTGGAAGAAGCTTGATATCGATGTTGTTCTTGAGTGCACAGGATTCTATACATCAAAAGAGAAGTCAATGGCTCACATCAATGCTGGAGCTAAGCATGTAGTTATCTCAGCACCTGCTGGAAACGACCTCAAGACTATCGTTTACAATGTTAACCACAAGACACTTACTGCTGATGATCAGATTATTTCTGCTGCATCATGCACAACTAACTGCCTTGCACCTATGGCTAAGGGATTAAATGACCTGGCTCCTATCAAGAGCGGTTTCATGACAACAGTTCATGCTTACACTGGTGACCAGATGATCCTTGATGGACCACAGAGAAAGGGTAACCTTCGTCGTTCAAGAGCAGCTGCTATGAACATCACTCCAGCTTCTTCAGGTGCTGCAAAGGCTATCGGTCTTGTACTTCCAGAGCTTGATGGAAAGCTTAACGGAGCTGCTCAGCGTGTTCCGACCGCTACAGGTTCTACAACAATCCTTGACGCAGTTGTTACTGGTAAGGTTACAGTTGACCAGATCAACGCTCAGATGAAGAAGGAAGAGACAGAGTCGTTCGAGTACAACGAGGATGAGATCGTTTCTTCAGATATCATCAACAGCACAGCTGGTTCAATCTTCGATGCTACACAGACTAAGGTTCTTCCTATGGGTGATGATACATTAGTTCAGGTAGTTTCATGGTATGATAACGAGAATTCTTACACAACTCAGATGTGCCGTACAATCAAGTACTTTGGTTCACTGATCAAATAATGAAGTCTCGTATCTAATCAGGACTTTAAAGGGTCCGGTCTCAAGGACCGGGCTCGTTTTCTTTTGATGAAAGGATTTTTAAAATGGGACTTAATAAAAAATCAGTTGATGATATCAATGTTAAGGGTAAGAGAGTTCTCTGCCGCTGCGATTTCAACGTACCTTTAAAGAATGGTGAGATCACAGACGAGAACAGACTCGTAGCTGCCCTTCCTACGATTAAGAAGCTTATCGCTGACGGAGGAAAGGTTATCCTCTGCTCACACCTTGGTAAGGTTAAGACAGAAGAGGACAAGAAGACCAAGACTCTTGCTCCTGTAGCAAAGAGACTTTCAGAGCTTTTAGGACAGGAAGTAAAGTTTGCTGCTGATCCTGAGGTTGTTGGTCCTAATGCTAAGGCTGCAGTAGCAGCTATGAAGGATGGAGACGTTATCCTTCTCGAGAATACCAGATTCCGTCCAGAGGAGACAAAGAATGGTGAGGCCTTCTCAAAGGATCTCGCTTCTCTCGCTGATGTCTTCGTAAACGATGCTTTCGGCACAGCTCACAGAGCTCACTGCTCAAACGTTGGTGTAGCTGAGGAGCTCCGCAAGGAGGGTAAGCCGGCTGTAGTTGGTTACCTGATGCAGAAGGAGATTGACTTCCTTGGAAAGGCTGTCGAGAATCCTGTACGTCCATTCGTAGCTATTCTTGGCGGTGCTAAGGTTGCTGATAAGCTTAACGTTATCTCAAACCTTCTCGAGAAGTGCGATACCCTTATCATTGGCGGCGGTATGGCTTATACTTTCATTAAGGCAAAGGGTTATTCAGTTGGTAAGTCTCTCTGCGACGATACAAAAATCGACTACTGCAAGGAGATGATGGATAAGGCTGAGAAGCTTGGCAAGAAGCTTCTTCTTCCTGTAGATGCTGTCTGCATCAAGAATTTCCCAGATCCAATCGATGCAAAGGTTGATACCACTGTAGTTGATATCACAGCTATCCCTGATGATATGGAGGGCTGCGACATCGGACCTAAGACTGCTGAGATGTACGCTAAGGAAGTAGCTACTGCAAAGACAGTTGTCTGGAACGGACCTATGGGTGTATTCGAGAACCCTACTCTTGCAGCTGGTACTCTTAAGGTTGCTCAGGCTCTTGCAGATGCTGATGCTACAACTATCATCGGTGGTGGTGATTCAGCAGCAGCAGTTAACCAGATGGGCCTTGGTTCTAAGATGAGCCACATCTCGACAGGCGGCGGTGCTTCACTTGAGTTCCTTGAGGGTAAGGAGCTCCCAGGAATCGCAGCTGCTGACGAAAAATAAGGTTTTAGAATATAGGATATAGGATATAGGGGATAGGGGATAGGGGATAGGGGATAGGGACTGCCTGGTCCCTAACCCCTGACCCCTAACCCCTACTAACACAAGGAGAACCAGGAAATGAGAAAGAAAATTATCGCCGGAAACTGGAAGATGAACGAGACTCCAAGCGAGGCATTAAAGCTCGTTGAGACTCTTAAGCCTCTGGTAAATAATCCGGATGTAGATGTAGTTTACTGTGTTCCAGCTATTGATATTGTACCAGTAGCAGAGGCAGTAAAGGGAACCAATGTCCATGTAGGTGCTGAGAACCTTTACATCGAGGATAAGGGCGCTTACACAGGTGAGATTTCAGCGCCAATGCTTAAGGATGCTGGTGTTGAGTATGTAATCATCGGTCACTCAGAGAGACGTGGTTACTTCAACGAGACAGATGAGTTCTTAAACAAGAAGGTTAAGAAGGCCTTCGAGTATGGCTTTACTCCAATCCTCTGCTGTGGAGAGTCTCTTGAGCAGAGAGAGCAGGGCGTTACTCTTGACTGGATCCGTATGCAGATAAAGCTTGACCTTTCAGGCATTTCAAAGGAGCAGGCAGCTTCTATGGTTATCGCATATGAGCCTATCTGGGCTATCGGAACAGGAAAGACTGCTACAGCTGATCAGGCCGAGGAGGTCTGCAAGGCTATCCGTGATACCATCGCTGACATCTATGATACAGACACAGCTGAGAAGATCCGCATCCAGTATGGTGGTTCTATGAACGCTGGAAACTGCAAGGAGCTTCTTGCAAAGCCTGATATCGATGGTGGACTTATCGGTGGAGCTTCGCTTAAGCCTGACTTCGGTCAGATTGTAAACTACAATAAGTGATTTTCTTATTGATTTTATACTTCAGTTGAAGTAAAATATTTAAGTTGGTTTTCTGTCCTTACAGGGAGGATAGATTATCATACAATCAATTAATAGCACCTGTCCAAATGCGTCTTGGATAGGTGCTTATTTATAATTTTTATTTTTTGTATTGCTTTATGACATCAGAAAGGAAACGTATGGCAGGATATACAGAACAGGAAGCGCTCGAATACGTAGAGGAAAACGATGTGCGCTTTGTCAGACTGGCATTTTCAGATATGCTTGGTAATCTCAAAAATATATCGATACAGCCGGATGTTCTGGCACAGGCCTTTGATTCTGGAATAGCCTTTGATGCTTTTAGAATTCTTGGTTATGATGATCCGGATTACAGAGATCTCTATCTCGTGCCGGATTCTTCCACACTTTCAGTGCTTCCATGGAGGCCACAGACAGGAAGGGTAATCAGGTTTTACTGTAATGTAGTCACATCAGATGGTTCACCTTACCCATACGATTCGAGAAAATTCCTTGCTGATACCATAAAGGAATGTAAAAAAGAGGGATTCACTGCAAGACTTGGACTTAGAAGCGAGTTCTATCTCTTTAAAAATGATGAGGAGGGTATACCTACAGCGGAGCCAATGGATCAGGGAACCTACTTCGATGTAGCCCCGTTGGACCGTGGTGAGAATATCCGCCGTGAGATCTGCCTTTCGCTTTCAGATATGGATGTGCCTCCTATTTCAAGTCATCATGAGGCTGGTCCTGGACAGAACGAGATTGAATTCAGAGAGGCTGGAGCTCTTCAGAGTGCCGACCATTTTATGACCTATAAGAATGTCGTAACGACTATTGCAGCGAGAAACGGAATTACCGCCTCCTTCGATCCAAAGCCTCTTGAGGGACTGCCTGGAAATGGTTTCCATGTCAAAATCGGACTTTACAGAGAGGCGCAAAACCTGTTCGATACAGAGCCTGACAAGGTATTTTCATTTATGGCGGGTATTTTTAACAGGATTGACGATATCACTGTTTTCTTAAATCCGAGAAAAGAGTCATATCTGAGATTTGGTGAGAATGAAGCGCCGAAGTACGTGACCTGGTCGAGACAGAATGAGTCGAGGCTGTTTCGGGTTCCACTGGTTCATGGCAAATACACTTCGATTATTCTGCGTTCGCCAGATTCGATGCTAAACCCGTACATCGCCTTTGCTATGCTGCTTCAGGCTGGTCTTTTAGGTATCAGAAATGGAGAAAAGCTTCCTGAGCCGCTTGAGAAACAGGGATACCTGATAACCGATGAGGAGAGAAAGAAATACCTTAAGCTTCCGCTTTCACTTGCTGAAGCAATTGACGATGCAAGAGAATCAAAATTCTTAAATGAGGGAAACAGGAGGCTTATCACAGAACGTTTCTTAGAAACACTTAAAGAAAATGAACTGTAAGGAGGCATTCCTTTGGAAAGAGCTTTAATTATCAGTGATGCTCCAAAGGCGATGAAATTTTTCAAAGACTTTCTTTCAGCAAATGGTTATGACAAAATAAAACTGGCTGCTACCGCTGAGGAAGGACGGCAGGCTATGGAGGAGTTCTCTCCGGATATCTGCGTTATAAACGCTCCACTCGGTACAGAGAGTGGCGAGGAGCTCTCTATCGAGCTTGCCGCAGAGGTAAGCTGTCAGTTGATACTTTTTGTAAAAGACGATTATTTTGAAGATATCGCCAGCAATGTGGAGAAGGAGGGTGTGATCTGTCTTTCAAAACCAGTCAGTGTCTCAATGTTTTATCAGGCACTCGGTTTTGCAGAGGCCGCAGACAGCAGAATGAAAAATGCCTGCGCTGAGATAAAGAGGCTTGAGAGAAAGCTTTCAGAGGTCAGGGTGGTAAATCACGCCAAGAGTATTCTTATGAGTCAGAAGGATATGACAGAGGCTGAGGCTCACAGATATATAGAAAAAACCGCGATGGATAGAAGAGTGCCGCGTGGACAGGTCGCAGAAGAGATCATAGATTTTTATACAGAATGATTTTTAGTTGATTATTTTTTGTTTATAGTATATAATTTTTTGGTTATTGATGATTAATAACAAAAATTATTAAACAGCAAGAAAGGAACAGAGATGGCAAAGAACACAAAGTTTGTTTTCGTAACCGGTGGTGTGGTTTCAGGTCTTGGAAAAGGAATCACAGCAGCTTCGCTCGGAAGACTTTTAAAGACACGCGGATATAAGGTGGCTTCCCAGAAGCTTGATCCTTATATGAATGTGGATCCGGGAACCATGAGCCCTTATCAGCATGGTGAGGTATTTGTTACTGAAGATGGTGCGGAGACAGACCTTGACCTCGGCCACTATGAGAGATTTATCGATGAGAACCTGAATAAATTCTCTAACCTGACTTCAGGAAAAGTATACTGGAACGTTCTTAATCGTGAGAGACAGGGCGAGTACTTAGGACAGACTGTTCAGGTTATTCCTCATATCACTGATGAGATCAAGCATTTCATCTATCTTGGAGCTGAGAGCTCAAATGCTGATGTACTTATCACTGAGATCGGTGGTACGACCGGTGATATAGAGTCACAGCCGTTCCTTGAGGCTATCAGACAGGTTTCTCTCGAGAGAGGGCATGAGAATACTATTTTCATCCATGTAACCTTAGTTCCGTTCCTTGCTGGTTCAAATGAGCATAAGAGTAAGCCGACTCAGCATTCAGTAAAGGAACTCCGTTCACTTGGTATCTCACCTGATATCATTGTAGCCCGTGCTAATGAGCCGCTTGAGCAGAGCATCAAGGACAAGATTGCTCTCTTCTGTAACGTTAAGAAGGACTGCGTTATCGAGAATACTACTATGGATTCTCTATATGAAGCACCTCTTATGCTTCATGATAACGGTCTTGATACAGTAGTCTGCCGTGAGCTTGGACTTGATAAGAAGAAGCCGGATCTCACCGAGTGGCAGAACCTTGTAAAGCGTATCCACAGCTTAAAGAAGAATGTAAAGGTCGGCATCGTAGGTAAATACGTAGCGCTTCACGACGCATATCTTTCAGTTCGTGAGGCTCTATACCATGGCGGATATGAGAATGATGCTTCAGTAGATATCTCATGGATCGATTCAGAGAAGATCACAAATGAGAATGTAGCTGAGACTCTTAAGGGACTCGATGGAATTGTCGTTCCTGGTGGATTTGGTGAGAGAGGAATCGAGGGTATGGTTGCAGCCTGCAGATATGCCCGTGAGAACGATATCCCTTACTTAGGACTCTGCCTTGGAATGCAGATTTCTGTTATAGAGTATGCCCGTGATGTCGCAGGAATAGAGGACGCTAACAGCCGTGAGTTCGATGAGAACGGCAAGCACTTAGTCATCGATCTGATGGAGGATCAGATGCGTATCGTCAGAAAGGGCGGTACAATGCGTCTTGGCGCTTATCCTTGCAAGATCGTCAAGGGCACAATGCTTGAGAAGGCATACGGCTTAAAGCAGGTCGATGAGAGGCACAGACATAGATTCGAGTTCAACAATGCTTATAAGGATGTCCTTTCGAAAGCAGGCCTTAAGATTTCAGGAACATCTCCGGACGGCGCTATAGTAGAGGCTGTCGAGGAGCCAAAGAACCGCTTCCATGTAGGCGTTCAGTTTCATCCTGAATTCAAGAGCCGTCCGAATAAGGCACACCCTCTCTTCAGAGAGTTTATCACAGCCTGTGTAGATAAACAGCAGTAAAAAATAAAAGCCACGCGGAAGCGTGGCTCTTTTTGTTAAAAGACCGCGCAGCAGCGCGGCCATTTTAGATTTCAAAAACAGTTTTTTTGATGGCCTCAATCGGCATATCAAGTCCTGTCCACTCCTTAAATGAGGCAGCTCCCTGGAAAAGAAGCATGTCTTCACCGTTTTTATATCTGCAGCCGACTTCCTTTGCATATGAAAGAAGAGTCGTCTCAGCAGGGTGGTAGATGATATCTGATACAAACAGGTCAGGCCTTAAAAATGATTTTGGTACAAGGCTTGTCTTGTCATCCTCCATTCCAACATTTGTAGCATTTGTAAGGATATCAGATGAGCAGATAGAATCCTTCATAGCCTCAGCATCATCCATGGGAAAGACGAGGATGTCGCAGTCTGTAGAGGCGTTTATTTTTTCAGCAAAGGCCTCAGTCTCCTCGAAGGTAGCATTGCGGCGTTTGAAGATATCAATCCGCTTTACTCCAGAAAGTGCCGCAGAAACTGCTATAGAGGTGGCCGCTCCGCCGGCACCGAGAAGTGTCATCTTCTTACCGTGGTAATCGAAGCCTGAGTCGAGCAGTGAATTCAGATAGCCGACTCCGTCAGTTGTATCTCCAATCAGGACACCGTCCTTATTTGTCACAGTATTTACTGAGCCAGCCAGCTCGGAGGCCTTTGTGATCTTATCCAAAAACGGGATTACAGTGCGCTTAAAAGGCATAGTCAGATTAAAGCCGCCGGCCTTCAGGAGGCGCAGCGCTTCAACCGTTATAGCAATCTCATTTGGCTCGATATCGAAGGCCAGATAGACCATATTTACGCCAAGGAGCTTCGCAGCCGTCGTATGCATCCGTGGTGAGATGCTGTGTCTTGCTGGATGCCCCAAAAGGCAGTAGAGAGTAGTGTGGCCGTCTATAAAAGAGGCCGGATGTATTTTTTCCATGTCACACCTGATCTGCTATCTCGTAGAGCAGCTTCTCAGTATCGTCCCAGCCAAGGCAGGCATCGGTAATAGACTGTCCATAGGTCTGGTGATCTGAGATCTTCTGATTTCCTTCAACTAAGTAGCTCTCAATCATGACGCCCTTTACAAGAGTACGGATGTCAAGTGAGAAGCGGCGGTTATGCATGACCTCGTGAACGATACGGATCTGCTGCTTGAACTGCTTGCCTGAGTTCGAGTGGTTGGCATCGATGATGGTAGCTGGATTTACGACATCCATCTTATCGTACATATCGATAAGTCTCATCAGATCCTCGTAGTGATAGTTCTGAGTCGTATTGCCGTGCTTAGATACAGCTCCACGGAGAATTGTGTGCGCCAGAGGATTTCCTGAGGTCTCTACCTCATAGCCTGCAAAAGCAAAGTGATGCGGATGCTGGGCTGCATATACAGAATTAAGCATTACGGAGAAATCTCCCGATGTAGGGTTCTTCATACCGCTTGCTACATCAAAGCCTGAAACAGTCAATCTGTGGTGCTGGTCCTCAACAGAGCGGGCACCGATAGCTACGTATGAAAGAAGGTCGTCTACATAAACCCAGTTCTCAGGGTAGAGCATCTCATCAGCAGCAGAGAGGCCGTACTCCTCGATAGAGCGGATATGCATGTGTCTCATGGCCTTAAGACCTGCAACCATATCAGGCTTTCCCATCGGATCAGGCTGGGTGGCGATGCCCTTATAGCCCTCGCCAGTTGTACGTGGCTTGTTCGTATAGATACGCGGTACTACAAGAACCTTGTCTTTTATTTTGTCAGAAACCTTAGCGAGGCGGCCGATGTATTCGAGGACAGCATCCTCGTTATCAGCTGAGCAAGGTCCAACGATAACTAAAAATCGATTATCCTTTCCAGTGATGATATCACCGATTTCTTTATCTCTTTTGGCCTTTACAGCTTTTCCCTTAGCTGAGAGAGGGAGTTCATTTTTTATGTCATCAGGAGATGGCATTGGATTTAAAAAATTGAAACTCATTGTCTTTTTTCCTTTCCTTGATAATTTAACTTTAATATGATAAAGTATAAGCCATATTTTGTCAATCGGAGGACTTAGATGAAAATAAGAAATCTTGACTTAAACAGCGGAAAAACGGCGGTCTGTGTGCCTGTCACTGAGAAGGACCAGGAGGGCATTATAGAGCACATTCAGGAACTGGCTGGTTCCGCAGACATGATAGAGTGGAGAATAGACTACTTCGAGGATATTTATTCTCTTGAAAAAATAACCGCTGTCCTTAAAAAAGCTCGTGCCATTGCTAAGAACACTCCGCTTCTTGGCACCATAAGGACTGATCTCGAAGGTGGAAACTTTCCTGTAAAGTCCGGTGATTACAAAGAGACAATAAAAGGCATAGCAGAAAGTGGCTGTGCAGATCTTATTGATATCGAATATGATACTTTAGGAGACGACAGAGGCCTAATAGGTGAAGTGGAGAATTGTGGAGTAAAGACAGTTCTCTCTCATCATGATTTTAACTGCACTCCGGATACTAAGACCATGTATGATTACCTGATTTCCATGAAGGACGCTGGAGCTGATATAGTAAAGCTTGCCGTAATGCCAAAGGATTCTTCGGATGTCTTAAGGCTTCTTCAGGTGACAAATGATTTTCATAAAGATTTGCCTGAAACTCCGTTAATAACTATGTCCATGGGAAGCATAGGGACGATAAGCCGCCTCTGTGGCCAGACATTTGGCTCCTGCATAACCTTCGGCGCAGACAGAGAGGCAAGCGCTCCGGGGCAGATTGATTTTGAGGAATTAAAGGAAATCGTAAGGATTTTAGACGAGGCAGAGTAATGCAGATATATCTGATTGGATTTATGGGAACCGGAAAGACCACTACCGGAAGTAAGCTCTCAAAGCTTACAGGTAAAAAACTGCTCGATACCGATGAGCTGATAGTAAAGCAGGAGGGCAGGTCGATCTCTCAGATTTTCGCAGAGGATGGTGAGGCAGGCTTTCGTGAGATAGAGACTGGTATCTTTAAAAAACTCTCAACCGAGGAAAAGGAGTATATAATCTCCTGCGGGGGCGGTGCTCCTCTTCGAAGCACAAATGTCTCTTATATGAAAAAAAATGGTGTAGTAGTTAGGCTATCTGCTACAGCAGAGACAGTGTATGAGAGAGTTAAAAATAATACAAGCCGTCCGCTCCTTAAAAGCCCAGATCCGATGAAGCGTATAGTGACATTGATGGGCGAGAGAGAAGAGGCATATACCAAAGCAGCAGATATTACGATTCCTACCGATGGGAAGACTCCTGATCAGGTAGCAGCTGAGATTTTATCAACCTTGACAAAATAGCACCATGTTGGTAATATAAAACAGAACGGCATTTTTTTAAAATACCGATTGTAGGCGTAGCGCAGCTGGATAGCGCGTCAGACTCCGACTCTGAAGGCCGTGGGTTCGAATCCCATCGTCTACACTTTTAGAGGGGACTATTTTTTAAAGGTGATATCAT